>Ga0209909_100060_pt1 | contig 246207 bp, 254 predicted proteins | sample FECB22metaG_FD_188302 | JGI IMG/M metagenome (GOLD analysis project Ga0209909, IMG submission 188302) | Cyanobacterial communities from the Joint Genome Institute, California, USA - FECB-22 (SPAdes) (version 3) | ecosystem: Environmental > Aquatic > Thermal springs > Hot (42-90C) > Microbial...
TGGGCCTGGGCGGTGGCGGCGGCCTCGGCCCGTTCGGCCTGCTGGCGCGTGGCCAGTTCGATGGCGCGGCGGCGCGCTTCCTGCTCTTCGGCCGACAGGCTTCCACAGGCGGGCTGGGGACGCGGCGCGGCCGGGCGCGGAGCCTGGGTCTGGGCACCCGGACGGGCGACGTCGAACGCCTGCGGCCGCTGGTGGCCCGCGCCCGGAGGCGCGCCCACGCGGCGCTTGGTCTCGACCACTACGGTCTTGGAGCGTCCGTGGCTGAAGCTCTGCTTGACGGTGCCGGTCGAAACCGATCCCGCGGCGCGCGGCTTCAGGCTCAGCGGCGCGCGCGGGCCCGTCGTGGACGGAGTGCCGGTCGCCGGGGTGCCCTGGCCTTCGTTGGTCTTGTCGTTCTGATCGCTCATCAAGTCGCTTTTACAGATCGGCGGGAAAGCCCCGCCCTTCGTCGTCAAACACAAAAAGCCGTGCGCCGCTCCGCCTCCCCATCAGGAAACGTGCACCGCCCGTCACAAACCTAGCCGGGGTCCTCAATCGACCCGCCCCCGTGTCCCGGACCGCGGGGGTCCTGAGTCCACTCCAGGGGGTGGAGCGCTCGAAATCCCGCCAACCGTTCGACCTCAAGGGTCCACCGATCGGCCCGCCCGCCCGAAAGCAGGACGGCGTGTATCGCATTTTCCAGCCCCAGGGCCAAACTCAAATCGTCGGCGTCGAAAAGACCGCACACCCGCGTCGTCTGATGACGGGCCAGGGCGGTCAGCTTGCCGCGCCCGTCGGCGGCCCCGTCGGCGGCCTCGATCAGCCAGGCGGCCTTACCGCCGCGGATCGCCGCGGCCGATTTCTCGAAGCCGGAGATAAGCACACCTTCGCGCCGGGCAAGACCCAGCTGGTCCAGGCACCGCCGATGCAGGCCGGCCTCGACCACGTCGGCGAGGTTCGGCGCAGCCTTGATCTGGGCCTTGGCCGACCGCGCGAACAGGTTCTTCTTGGTCGCCGTCTCGACCGAGGCCCGGTCGGCGGCCACCCACATGCCGCGCCCCGGCAGCTTGCGCCCCAGGTCGGGAAAGACCGCCCCGTCCGGGCCGGCGACGAAACGGATCAGACGCGATTCGTCCATGACCTGGTGCGTGACCAGGTCGCGGCGTTCCCTATCGATCGTGGCGTCGCGCAGGCTCATGGTACGGGGCAGGCCTCATCACGCGTCGCGGGATTTTTCGAGGTCTTCGCCGAAGACCTCCGCATCGCCGGTCTCGAGCGCGGCTTCTTCGAGACCCTCGTCGTCGCCCTCGGTCGCGGGGGCGAACACCTGATCGGCGTCGTATTCGCCCTCCTCGCCCTCGAAGTCCTCCTCGTATTCGACCTCGGGCTGGGGCAGTTCCGACGCATCGATCCAGCCGGCCGCCACGCGCGCCTGCAAGATCAGCATCTCGGCGTCTTCCTGGCTCAGGTTGAAGCTCTCCAGCACGCCAGGCACCTTGACCCGCTCGCCATTCTTCATCTCATAGCCGCCACGGATCTCGTCGGTGGCCAGATCGGCCAGATCCTCGACCGTCTTAATGCCGCCTTCGCCCAGAGCGACCGCGATCGCCCCGGTCACGCCGGGCACCGCCATCACCTCGTCCAGCACGCCAAGTTCGGTGCGCTGCGCATCCAGGGCGGCGGCCTGTTTCTCAAGGAAGTCCCGGGCCCGCGCCTGCAGTTCCTCGGCGGTGTCCTCGTCGAAGCCTTCGATCTCGGCCACTTCATAGGCCTCGACATAGGCCAGATCCTCGATGGTCGCGAAGCCTTCGGTGACCAGCAGCTGGGCGATGACCTCATCGACGTCCAGCGCTTCCTGGAACAGCGTCGTGCGCTCGGCGAACTCACGCTGGCGACGCTCGGAATCCTGGCTCTCGGTGATGATGTCGATCTGCCAGCCGGTCAGCTGAGACGCCAGACGCACGTTCTGGCCGCGACGGCCGATCGCCAGCGACAGCTGCTCGTCAGGCACCACGACCTCGACCCGGTCGGCCTCCTCGTCCAGCACAACCTTGGACACCTCGGCCGGAGCCAGGGCGTTAACGATGAAGGTCGGCTCGTCGTTGTTCCACTGGATGATGTCGATCTTCTCGCCCTGCAGCTCGGCCACCACCGCCTGAACCCGCGACCCGCGCATGCCCACGCAGGCCCCGACCGGATCAATCGACGAATCGTTCGACAGCACGGCCATCTTGGCGCGCGACCCGGCGTCGCGGGCGGCGGCGCGGATTTCGATCACGCCGTCGTAGACCTCGGGAACTTCTTGGGCGAACAGCTTGGCCATGAAGCCCGGATGGGCGCGCGACAGCATGACCTGCGGCCCCTTCGCCTCCGGTCGCACGTCATAGATGTAGGTGCGGATCCGGTCGCCGATGTTGAACACCTCGCGCGGGATCGACTGGTCCCGGCGCATGATGCCCTCGCCCCGGCCCAGGTCGACGACGGTGTTGCCGTATTCGACCCGCTTGACCGTGCCGTTGACGATCTCGCCGACGCGGTCCTTGAACTCCTCGTACTGGTTGGCGCGTTCGGCGTCGCGGACCTTGCCGGTCACCACCTGGCGAGCCATCTGGGTCTGGACCCGGCCGAATTCGAACGGCGGCAGGACCTCGACATATTCCTTGCCGACCACCGCTTCCGGGTCACGCTTGGACGCGTCGCGCAGCCGTACCATGGCGCTGTCGTTGAACTCCTCCAGCTCGTCCTCGGGCTGCCAGTCGTCCTCGACGATGGTGACGTGCCGGGTCAATGCCAGTTCGCCGGTCTTGTGGTCGATCTTGGCGCGGATGTCGTGGTGCGCGCCGTAGCGCGACTTGGCGCCCTTCTGGATCGCCTCCTCGATGGCCTCGATGACGATCTCGCGGTCGATCATCTTCTCGCGCGCGACGGCGTCGGCGATCTGGAGCAGTTCCAGGCGATTGGCGGAAATACCGGTGACGGCCATCAGGCGTTGTCCTCAGAAGTCTTTGCGTTGTCGTTTTCGGCGCTGCCTTCCGGCAGGCCGTCGTCCTCAGGTTCGCCTCGCTGCGCGCGAAGCTCGGCGCCCCGCTTCAGCAGGGCGTCGGTCATGACCAGCTTGGCATCCACCAGCCAGTCGAACGGGATCAGGGCCGTATCGTCCTCGCCGTCCAGATCGATGGCGACATTGTCGCCTTCGACCCCGGCCAGCAGCCCCTTGAACCGTTTGCGCCCCTCGATCATCCGATCGGTCTCGAGCCGGGCCTCGAAGCCCTCGAACAGTGCGAAATCGATCTTGCGCGTCAACGGCCGGTCGATCCCGGGCGACGACACCTCCAGCAGATATTCGCCGGCGATCGGATCGGCCGCATCCATCACCTCGGACACCGCCCGGCTCAACCGCGCACACTCCGCCACCGAGATATCGTGGTCCGAAGGCCGTTCGGCCATGATCTGCAGCCGCCGGCGCAGCGTACCGCCCATCAGGCGCACCCGCACGATATCCAGCCCCACCGACTCCGCCACGGGGTCGAGCAGTTCCAGCAGATCGCGATCCTCGACGGTCTTTCCGCGCAAGGGCGAAAACTCCAATAAAAAAGCGGCGGGCCATCCGGGGCCGCCGCTTGGAACGACGCCGTTGGACGCCGGTCTAACGATGTGAGCTGGCGTATAGGCCAAGCCGACCCGCTTGTCAGCCCCGTTCGTGATCCGCGCTTGCGAAGGCCACCGCGACCCCAGATAGCCGGCCCATGTTCAAGTCCGCCCTGCTGGCCACGGCTTTCGCCGCCCTCATCGCGATCTGTGCCCAGGTGTCAGTGCCGATGGTCCCGGTGCCGATGACCCTCCAGACCTGGGCCGTGCTGCTGGCGGGTCTCGTCCTGGGCGTCCGCTGGGGCGTCGCGAGCGTCACCCTCTACCTGCTGGCCGCCGGCGTCGGCCTGCCCGTACTGTCGGACGGCCGAGCGGGCCTCGACGCCTTGACCGGACCGACGGCGGGATACCTGGCGGCGTTTCCGATCGTCGCGGCACTGGCGGGGGTGATGAGCCGCTCCGGCCCCCTCCAGCGACCCTGGCCCGCAATCGCCGCCCTGGCCCTCCTCCACGCGATCGTCCTCGCCATGGGCGCGGCCTGGCTGACGCGCGGCGCCGGCGTCGAGGCGGCGGTCAGCGGAGGCCTACTGCCGTTCCTTCCAGGCGCGGTGGTCAAGTCCGGTGCGGCGTGGCTGGCGTGGCGAGGCCTGGTGCGCCTGCGTCGCGCGTGACGCTCAAGCCCGCCGCTCGAACTCCAGAAAGATCGGTCGGGTGTCGCCCAGCTTCTTTTCTTCGTACCGCGTCACGACATGGTCGCCCGGCGCCTCATGCCAGTCCTGAACGTCCCTGATCCGAGCCAGGCCCGGCGTCCGCTCAAGCCGCTCTAGCGCCCAATCGGCATAATCCTTCCAGTCCGTTACGAACCGCAACCGGCCGCCGGGCTTCAGCAGCCGCGCCATCTCGGCCGCCACCGCATCGCTCAGCAGCCGCCGCTTGTTGTGCCGCGCCTTGTGCCAGGGGTCGGGGAACAGGATCATCACCCGGTCCAGCGACGCGTCCGGCAGGGCCGCGATCACGTCCCGCGCATCGTCGGCATGCAGCCGCACATTCGTCAGCCCGCCCTGCTCGATATGCCGCAAGGCGGAGGCCACCCCGTTCAGGAACGGCTCGCAGCCGATCATCAGGGTGCCCGGATGCCGTGCGGCCTGGGCCGCCAGATGCTCGCCCGCGCCGAACCCGACCTCCAGCCAGACCGCCTCGGCATCGGGCATCAAGACGCGCGGATCGATCGGACCGGCCTTGGGCTCGGGCAGGGCCACGGTCGGCATCAGGGTGTCGAACAGTGCGGCCTGTTTCGGCTTGATCGGCCGCGACTTGATCCGCCCGAAGGTGCGCAACGGGCGGTGGGTGGATGTCGGATCGGACGTCATGGCGCCTCCCTAATCCTTCTCCCTGTGTGAGAGAAGGCGGCAGCCCCGACCTGATCGGCGGCCGGCGGACGGACCGCCACACCCGCGGAGCCTAGCCGCCGCCGGCACCGCCTGCGTGCCCTCTCAATCGCTCCCATGGAAAGAAGGGATCAAGCCGCGTTGGCCGCCTTGGCCGCGTCCTTCAGCTTGGCCTGATGCGCGCGCATGCCCTCGGCGATCAGTTCCGCCGCCTCGCCGGCATCGCCCCAGCGCTTGACCAGGGTTTCCTTGTTCTTCTCCAGGTCCTTGTAGCGGGTGAAGAAATGCTGGATCTGCTCGACCATGATCACCGGCAACTGACGATAGCTGGCGATGTCGGTGTAATACGGATGCAGCGCGTCGACCGGCACGGCCAGGATCTTCTCGTCCATCCCCTTTTCGTCTTCCATGATCAGCACGCCGATCGGACGGCACCGGATCACGCAGCCTGGCACCACCGGCGTCGGGTTCAGCACGATCACGTCGCAGGGGTCGCCGTCGGCCGACAGGGTGTGCGGCACGAAGCCGTAGTTGCCCGGATAGTACATCGCCGTATGCAGGAACCGGTCGACGAACAGGGCGCCGGACGCCTTGTCCATCTCGTATTTGACCGGCAGGCCGCCTTGCGGAATCTCGATGATGACGTTCAGGTCCCAGGGCGGGTTCGGGCCGACCGGAATGGCGTCGATGTTCATGGCGGTCTCGATTTTGTGCGACTGCGAAATGGTGGCGGGCGTGATAAGCCTCGAAAGCGGCGAGAGCAAGCCGAGCCAGGAGGCGGACGATGACGGCTTGGGACTGGGCGGCGCTGGTGCTCTTCTTCCTGTGCTGGCTGGGTTACGGGCCGTTGCTGAATATACTGGCGCGGGGCAGCGGGTCGCTGAACGAAGACATGCTGGTGGTGCGGTCCGGCTGGATGACCGCCATGACGCGGCGCGAGGTGCGGTTGCTGGACAGCCAGTTGCTGGGCCATTCCATCAATTCGGGCTCGTTCTTCGCCTCTTCGAACCTGCTGCTGATCGCGGGCGTGGCGGGAATTCTGTTCGGTGGCGAGGCGGCCCTGCAGGGCTTCGCCGCCGTGGGAGCCGAGGAGGTTCCCGTCGGGCTGCTGGAAGCCAAGCTGGCGCTGGTGCTGGTCTGTCTGGCGCGGGGCCTGCTGGACTTCATCTGGTCGATCCGACAGATGAACTATGCCTTGGCCCTGATCGGCGCGGCACCGGAGATCGAGGGCGACCACGACCGCGACGCCTTCGCCCGCGCCACGGCCGATGTGCTGAATCCGGCCCTGATGGCCTTCAGCCAGGGGGTTCGGGGCTACTACTTCGCCCTAGCGGCCGCCGCGTGGCTGTTCGGGCCATTGTGGCTGGCTGTGGGCGTGGTGTCCGCATTCTCCTTGCTGGTCTGGCGGCAGGCCGGATCGCCGGCGGCTCGAGCCATCCGGGCGGCGCGGCGACTGCTGGAAGCGAAATCCGGCCTCGAAACCTAACCTTCGCAAGTGCGATAGGACGGGGACGGCCAGAAATGCGAAAAAATGCCCCGGGAACCGATTACATTCCGCAATCCCAGCCCCGAAAGGCGTAACGCGGCGTGATCACGCGCGCGGTTTCGCCCCTTGACGCATTGTGCATCGCACCCTAACTTTCTCCTCGACGCTTCGGCGTCATGCCCTTCCTGGGCGTTTCCTCCCTATAGACTTCAAAGCCGCGCCCTCGGGCGCGGCTCTTTTTTGCTCAAAGACCGGGATCGCGGGCCAGTTCGGCGATCACCTGCGCCAGCACCGCCCGGCAGCGATCGAAGTCGGCGCTGGGCTGCAACGTCGCCTCATCCAGATAAAGGGCCCGGTTCAGTTCGATCTGGACGGCATGGAACCCGTCGGCGGGGCACCCCCGTACCTGGGTCGAATAACCCCCGGCATAAGGCTGGTTCAGCCCGACACGCCAGCCCGCGCCCTCGAACAGGCCGCGCAGCCGACGCGTGACCCCAGCGGCGCAGGATGCCCCGTGCCGGTCACCCAGAACCACGTCCATACCGGGCCGAACCCTGCCCTTTCCGCCCGCCGCGCGCGACGGCATCGAATGCCAGTCGATCAGCACGGCGGTGCCGGTGGCGGACCTCGCCCGATCCATCAGTTCCGCCAACGCCCGGTGATAGGGCCGATGCACGTCATTCAACCGCGTCTCGACCTCCTCATCCGACAGTCGCCGGTCGTATAGAACCCGCCCGTCGCCCGACAGACGCGGGATCACGCCGTATCCGGCGGCGACCTTGGGCGACGGCGTCCCGGTCACCGTCCCCTGAATCAAGGCGGGATCCAACTCGGTCTCGGCCCGGTTCAGATCGACATAGGCGCGAGAAACTCGCCCCGCGATGACGGCGATGCCGTGATCGGGGGCCGAGGCGATCAGCCGATCGACCAGTGCGTCCTCAGCGCTGCGCAGGCTGGCGATCGGCACGTCGGCGCTTCCGGCCATGTCCGCCGGATAGACGTCACCGGAGTGGGGCGAGGCGAACACCAACGACCCGGCGGCGCCCGCCGGCCGCGTCAGGACGAAAGGCGCCTCAGTCTGGCGCGCGGGGTCTGGGACGGGAGCCAGGGTCATCGATGACCGGACATAGACTGTTTCGCCGAACCATCCACACCCGCCCACTCGCCCAACCGATGATTTTCATGGCCGGTTTACGGTTGCGGCCCTACCGTCGCGGCCTGAAACGAGGGGCACGATCCGCCACATGGCACGCATTCTTCTGGCCGAGGACGACGCGTCCCTGCGCGGCTTCCTGACCCGAGCGCTGGAACGCGCCGGCCACCAGGTGGTCGATTGCGAGAACGGCGACGACGCCATCGACGCCCTGGAGCACGGTCCCTATGACCTGCTGTTGACCGACATCGTCATGCCGGGGGCCGACGGGATCGAGGTCGCGCGCATCGCCGCCGCCCGCCAGCCGGGCCTGCGCATTATGTTCATCACCGGTTTCGCCGCCGTGGCACTCAGCGCGGCCCAGGCCACGCCCCAGGCCAAGGTGCTGTCCAAGCCGGTGCACCTGCGCGACCTGGTCAACGAAGTCGACCGGATGGTCGCGGCCTGAAAAGAGCCTTGCGATCCCGCGAGCGGGCGGGTTATAGACCGCGCCTTCCCGCCCGGACCTGATCCGGGCCGCCACGGCGGACGCGTAGCTCAGCGGGAGAGCACTACGTTGACATCGTAGGGGTCACAGGTTCAATCCCTGTCGCGTCCACCATTTTTTATCAACTATCATTGACTTACGGCGTGGCGCGGCCGCGTCGTCAGGCCGGGTCGAGAACCTTCGCCTGCCGCCTGTCCGCCCAGGCGATCAGGGCGGCACGGGGCCAGGCGACCAGCCACGACTGGGGCAGGTACTCGCCGGATTCGATCATCGCGCGCCGAGTCGGTGAAGTCGCGCTCGCCCGTTCGGAGTGGATTTCGCCCGGCCCCTGATTCAGGATGAAGGCCCCGCCCTTGAGCGGGTTGAGGCGCAGATAGGCCAGGCGCGGACTGATGGTCTCCAGCGGCGGGTCGTAGAACCAGCTGGACCCGATCATGCCGGCCAGCCCCGGACGGCGCTTGCAAATTTCGGCGGCGGAGGCCCAGGCCTGGTCCCAGCCGGCCTCAGTGAAATCCTCGATGTGGCGGCTTTCGGTGTGGACCTCAAGCCAGGGTTTGCGCCATCCCCTGGCGCCGATGTAGCGAGCCAGCTGGGACCAGCCGTGGCCCTGAAGCCCGTTGCGCACGACCTGGCCCGGCCCCATCGGCGAGGACAGATCAATGGTCTGGGTACGCGCGCCGGGCACGCTGTGGACCAGGGTGAAGCGCACGTCCTTGGCCCAGTGGTCCCGGTCGTAGGGACCGTCCGAGGTGGTCAGATACTCGGCGAGATGATCGATCCAGAATGGATAGAAGCTCTGAAGCACCGGCGGCAGATCGGCGTCGGCCACGCGCCGCGGCAGCTCCAAGGCCCAGGTGGCGACCAGGGCGCGGCGCATGTCGTCGGTCGCGTCGGCGCCCAGGGCGGCGTCCGCGGCGTGGGACGGCAGATCGAAATTCCAGTGGCTGGCCGCGGCGGCGGCCGGGTCGAGCGCCTCGACCGAGACGGTATCGACTCGCAGGCGATCGGACGGGTTGAGGCGGTCGCGCACCGCTTGGAAGGCGGCGACCGAGGCGGGCGAGAGCGGTTCCATGCGCGAACCGTAACACAACCGGGTATGCGAACGCTTAAGCCGCGCTTGGTTCGCCCGGCGGGCCGCGTTAAGACCGCCGCGACATTCAACGGAGACCGCACGATGAGCATCGACGCCCGCCTGACCGAACTCGGCATCGACCTGCCCCAACCCGCCAGCGCGGTCGCCAACTATGTGCCGTTCGTGCGGACCGGCAATCTGCTTCACATCTCCGGCCAGCTGTCGAACGACGCCTCGGGCGGGCTGAAGGGCACCGTCGGGGTCGATGTCGATCAGAACGCGGCGGTCCATGGCGCGCGGCTGTGCGGCATCAATCTGCTGGCCCAGATGAAGGCAGCGCTGGACGGCGACCTCGGCCGGGTCGTGCGGGTGGTCAAGCTGGGTGGCTTCGTCCAGGCCGGACCGGATTTCGTGGCCATTCCGGCGGTCATCAACGGCTGTTCGGACTTGATGGTCGAGGTGTTCGGCGACGCCGGTCGGCATGCCCGGTCGGCCGTGGGCGTTTATCGCCTGCCGCTCGGCTTCGCGGTCGAGGTGGATGCCGTCGTCGAGGTGCGGTGAGCGAATCCGCGGAATTCACGATCCGCGTCCATGACCGGATCGCCGAGATCGGTCGGGGCGCCTGGGACGCCTGCGCGGCCCCGACCGGCGATCCCTTCGTCGGCTATGACTTCCTGCATGCCTGCGAGGCCTCCAGCAGCGCCGTGCCGAAACAGGGCTGGGCCCCCCGGCATCTGACCCTGCGCGACTCCGAAGATCATGTCCGGGGCGCGATGCCGCTGTATCTGAAGGGGCATAGCCAGGGCGAATACGTCTTCGACCACAACTGGGCCGACGCCTATGAACGGGCCGGCGGGCGGTACTATCCCAAACTGCTGGGGGCGGTGCCGTTCACCCCCGCGACGGGACCACGCCTGCTGACCCACCCGTCGATCCAGGCCGAGACTGGGCGGGCGGTGCTGGTCCAGGGCGCGCTGGCCCTGACCGAGCAGATCGGGGTGTCGTCACTGCACGTCAACTTCCCGCTCGAGACCGAATGGTCCGCCATGGGCAAAGTCGGGATGCTGTTGCGGCAGGACATGCAGTTCGTCTGGACCAACGCCGGCTATGCCGGGTTTGACGACTTCCTGGCCGCCCTGTCGTCCAACCGGCGCAAGACCATCCGGCGCGAGCGGCGCGAGGCCCAGGCGGGGCTCGACATCCGCGTCCTGACCGGATCGGACCTGACCGAGGATCACTGGGACGCCTTCTTCGCCTTCTACATGGACACCGGCTCGCGCAAATGGGGCCGGCCCTATCTGACCCGCGACTTCTTCAGCCTGGTCGGTGAGACCATGGCCGACCGCATCGCCCTGGTCATGGCATTCCGCGAAGGGACGCCGATCGCGGGGGCGCTGAACTTCATCGGCCGAGACGCCCTGTACGGACGGCAATGGGGCGCGCTGGAAGAGGTGCCCTTCCTGCATTTCGAGCTCTGCTATTACCAGGCCATCGAGTTCGCGATCGCGAGGGGGCTGAGCCGGGTCGAGGCGGGAGCACAGGGCGAGCACAAGATGGCGAGGGGCTATCTGCCGACCGTGGTCTATTCAGCGCATCACATCGCAGATCCGGCGCTGCGCCGGCCCGTGGCCGATTATCTGGCGCGTGAGCGCGAGGGCGTGGAAGCCGAAATCGCGGCGATGACGGCCGAATACAGCCCGTACCGGTCCGTCGGCACCGATTGCTGACCGCCGACGGCTCAGCCGCGTGCATTGCTGGGTAGGAAGGGCGAGAAGGTGATGACGGTGAAGGTGTCGCGGATGTGCGGGCGGGTCTGCACGGACTTCGTCACGAAAGTGCCGATATCCATCTCCTTCGGCAGCTGGAACTTGGCTAGCAGGTCGTACTGGCCCGAGGTCGAATAGACCTCGGAGACGTTCTCGACGTTGTCGACCATGTCGGCGGCCACGTCGTTGGCGTGGCCCAGCTCGCATTTGATGAAGACGAAGATGGCGGTCATCATGGCGGAAATCTCCCTTGGCGGGATCGATAGCGGATGGATGCGTGACGGGTAAGGCCGATCTGGAGGCTCAATACAACAACCGCGCCGTCGTGCCCGACCATCCGGCCGTCATGGCCCGCTGGCGCGAACAGGCCGAGGCGGCGCGGGCGGCGCATCCGCCGGAGCGCATCGCTTATGGTCAGGGCGCGCGCGAGACCATGGACGGGTTCTCGGCCGGACCGGACGCGCCGGTCGCGGTCTTCATCCATGGCGGTTACTGGCAGGCGCTCGATCCGTCGTGGTTCAGCTGGATCGCGCCGCCGCTGCTGAGCCATGGCGTCAGCGTCGTCCTGCCCACCTACGGCCTGTGCCCCGACGTCAGGCTGGGCCGGATCGTTCGGCAGATGCGTGAGGCGATCGACCTGATCCGGACCCGTACCGGCCAGCGCCCCCTGCTGACGGGGCATTCGGCAGGCGGGCATCTGGCCGCGTGCATGCTCAGCGAGGGCCGGGCGTCGGCAGCGGTAGCGATCTCGGGCCTATTCGATCTCGGGCCCCTGGTCTCGACATCGCTGAATACGGCGCTGAGGCTGGATGCGAACGAGACCGCGGCCCTGTCTCCGATCCACTGGCCAGTGCCCAATGGTTCGACGCCCGGCGGCACGGTGCTGGACTGCATCGTGGGTGGTGACGAGACCGCCGCCTTCATTGGCCAGAGCGAGGCCATGGTCCGGCTGTGGGGCTCGCGCGGCGTCGAGACCCGGCTGGAGCGGCTTCCGGGCCTGAACCATTTCACCGTCCTCGACCCGCTGGCCGATCCCGACAGCCCTCTGGTGCGCAGGATCGCGGCACTGGCCCACGGCTCGAAGGCGACATGACCGTCACCGAACGGCACCATGCCAAATCGGTTCACATTGTCTGACGCCAACCCTAGACTGGGTGTTCAGCCCGCGTTCAGAGGGTGGGGGCCATACACCGACCCATGATGCGTACCCGAGTTCTTCTCCTGGCCCTCCTGATTGGAGCGACGCCCGCGAGCCAGGCCCTGGCCGCGCCCCTGCCCGTCGTCTCCCTGTTCGCCGAGCAGTCTCGACGCGACAATGACCGGGCCCGGGACGAGGATCGCCGCGAGCCCCAGCGCGAGCGGATCATCCCCGCCCGGGCCGATCCGGGCGATGCCGCGCGCCGTGTCTCCGCGGGTCGCGAGGGTCGCATGCTGGGTATTCGTCCGGCGGGCGACGGCTATGTGGTGCGTTGGGAATATCCGGGCGGCCGGGTGGCCGATATCCGGGTGGACGGCTCCGGCCGCGTTTCTGGAGGTCGCTGAACCATGCGTGTTCTACTCGTCGAGGACGACGCCGATCTGTCGCGTCAACTGAAGACCGCCCTGACCGACGCCGGCTATGCCGTCGATCACGCTCCCGATGGCGAGGAAGCCCATTTTCTGGGCGATACCGAGCCCTATGACGTGGTCGTGCTGGACCTGGGCCTGCCCAAGGTGGACGGCGTGTCGGTGCTGGAACGTTGGCGCCGCGACGGCAAGACCACGCCGGTCCTGATCCTGACCGCGCGCGGCGCCTGGTCCGACAAGGTGTCGGGCTTCGACGCCGGGGCCGACGACTATCTGACCAAGCCGTTCCATACCGAGGAACTGCTGGCCCGCCTGCGCGCCCTGTTGCGCCGCTCGGCCGGCATTGCGTCCGCGACCCTGTCGTGCGGCGGGCTGCGGCTCGATCCCCGCGCGGCCCGGGCCAGCGTCAATGGCGAACCGCTGCGCCTGACCTCGCTGGAGTACCGATTGCTGCATTACATGATGATGCACCAGGGCCGGGTGATCAGCCGCACGGAGCTGGTCGAACACCTGTATGATCAGGACTTCGACCGCGACTCCAACACCATCGAGGTCTTCATCGGGCGGGTGCGCAAGAAGATCGGCACCGACCGGATCGAGACCGTGCGCGGCCTCGGCTATCGCCTGACGGCCCTGGCCGGCGAGAGCGAAGCGGCCTGAGCGGAGCGTGTCGGGGGCCGAACCATCCGAACAGAAGGCCCTGGGCGGCTGGGTCCTGAGACCCGGCCGGTCGCTGACGCGGCGTCTGATCTGGCTGGCCTCCGGCTGGATCGCTCTGGCCCTCGTCGTCACCGGCATGGTTCTGACGACCCAGTTCGAGGAATCGGCCCTAAGGCGTCTGGGCAACGTCCTGGGCGACACCATCGACGAGGTGGTGCTGGCGAGCAATGTCTCGGACGACGGCCAGGTGGCGACCCGCGAAATCCGCGACGAACGCACCATGCGACTGCTGTCCGGCAAATACTGGTCCGTGGCCGTTTTCGACGAGGCGGGCGATCTTCGCACCGTGACCCGGTCGGCTTCGCTGGGCCAGACCGACCTGACCATCCCCGAGGTCTTGCCGGACCTGTTGCTGGACGCCGGCGGGGCGAACATCACCTATGAGGCCACCGGCCCGAACAATGAGCCGCTGCGGGTCGCGGCCACGATCAAGACTCTGCCGGGCTCCGACCAGCCGGTCGCCTTCATGGCCGGGATCGACCGGTCGAACATCGACTACGACACACGCGCCTTCGCCACCCTGACCTGGCTGACGCTGGGCCTGCTGGGCGCGGGGTTGCTGATCGCCGTCTTCGTCCAAGTACGGATCGGACTGCGTCCCCTCTACGATCTGCGCAACGAGATCGCCGACGTCCGCAAGGGCAAGGCCGCGCGGATCGAGGGTCGCTATCCCGTCGAAATCGCACCCCTGGCCGGACAGGTGAACCGCCTGCTGTCCCACAATCAGGAGGTGGTCGAGCGCCAGCGTACCCATGTCGGCAACTTGGCCCATGCGCTGAAGACCCCCCTCTCCGTCATGCTGGCCGAGGCCGAGACCGACCCGACTCCGCTCGCCGCCCTGGTCCGCCGCCAGAGCGAGATCATGAAGGGCCAGGTCGACCACCACCTGCGCCGCGCCCGCGCCGCCGTCCGCGCCCAGGGCATCGGCGAACGCACGCCGGTCGATGACGTGCTGGACGAAATGGCGGTCATGCTGGAGCGGGTCTTCCAATCCAAGCCGGTCGAGATCGACTGGCGCGCGCCCGAGACGCTGGGTTTCCTGGGCGAACGGCAGGATCTGCAGGAAATTCTGGGCAATCTGATTGAGAATGCCTGCAAATGGAGCGCCGGCCGGGTCCGCGTCTCGGCCGGGTCCAGCGGCCTGGGCCAGATGATCGTCGTGGTCGAGGACGACGGCCCCGGCATCCCCGCCGACCGCCGCGACGAGGTGCTGAAACGCGGTGCCCGCGCCGACGAGGACACACCCGGCACCGGCCTGGGCCTGGCCATCGTGGACGACCTGACGCGGGCCTATGGCGGGCGGTTGACGCTGGGCGACAGCGACATGGGCGGACTGAAGGTGGTGCTGGAATTGCCGGCGGCGGAACGCTGATGCGGATTTCGTTGATCTGTTAACCTTGGCGCGCCACCCTGCGCGCCGGCCCGGCCGTAACGGGAGAGAGAGTGAGTATGAGCGATCTGTCGGCGGCGCATCGCGCGGCCCTGGCACAGATCATAGAGCATTGCCCGGACCCCACCCTGGCGAAGCTGTCGACCGCGGTCGCGTCGTTGCCTGGCGACCGGGCGATGGCGCTCGCCAAGATGCTGGCCGAGGAAACGACCGACCGGAAGCGCCGCGCGCGGGTGTTCGACGTGCTGAAACCCATGTTTGCCGCCCGGCCCGACGGCCTACAGGCCATCCGGTTGCCGGCCCGCGTCCTGCCGCGCCTGTGGAAACTGGCCGCCGCCCGTGAGCCCGCCCTTCTGATCCACCTCGACGACGACCCGCTCAGGGGCGAACCGCGCGACGCCGCCGCCGCTCAGGCCGTCGCCGACCGCGTGCGCATCGCCGGGGCCGCCATCGTGCGCGACCAGCCCGAGACGATCTGGCCCCTGGGCCTCGACGATACGGCCGAGCGCGAGACGGGTCTGGCCGAACTGGCGGGCTGCCTCGACCTGTCCCCCTTGGCTTCGCGCGCCCTGGCTCTGCTCCCGGCTTGGACAGGACGGCCGAGCGAGGACCAGTTGGCGGAACTGCGCCTGCTGGTCCGCGACGCCTCCGCCGTGGCCCCCGATGGCGCACAGAGGCTGCTGGAAATCCTGTTCGCGCATCTAGACCAAGCTCCGCTGATCCTGCGCCTGGTGGTTCATGCCTCCAGCGCGGCCGGGCGCGAACTTTTCCTGTTCGAATCCGAACTGGCCGTGTTCGTGACCCGGCTGATCCAGGGCATCGACGACCGGGTCAAGGCCATCGCCCGCTACCGCCCGGTCGGGGCCGTCGATCCCTTCCTGGCGGTGCGGCGCGACATCGACTGGTGCGCCTCGGTCCTGACCGAACTGGACCTGACCATCCAGATGCATCCCGGCGGGGTCTGGGGTAAACAGGTGCGCGACGCCCGCGCTCGCATCGGCACGGCGCTGGGTCGACTGCTGGCCGGGGCCGACAAGGCACTGGAAAAGGCCCTGCCGTCGGAGAAGACGCAAGGCATCGGTCGCCGCCTGGCCCGCACCCTGCCCGCCCTGACCGAGCCCGCACCCCAGGCCGCGATCGACGAGGCCATGGCCGCGCTGGCCCTTATCCGGGCGGTGCGCGGCTCGGCCCAGACCTTCGGCTGCGAGAGCCAGCGCCATCAGGCCCTGACCCAGGCGATCGAGCGGCTGACCCTGTATTCGGCCCAGGCGCTGGACATCATCCACCACGGCGACGCCCCGGACATGACCACCGCCCTGGCCATCGTCCGCCGCGCCGCAGAGTTCCTCGACATGCTGGAGGCCACCGACGACGCCCGCACCGTGCGGCGCCGCGTCGCGGTGGTCGAGCGCGACGGCCCCACGCCCTCGCCTGTGGTGGCGTGATCGGCTAGACCGCCCCGATGGTGATCTTCTGGACCCTGACCGGCCTTGCTACGGCGCTCGCCGCCCTGCTGGTGCTGACCGGCGCGCGCCGCGCCTCGGACGCCGCGCCCGAGACCCCGACCGAGGCCGGCTCGCACGAACTGGCCGAACTGGACCGGCTGAAGGCGCGCGGCCTGCTGACCGAGGACGCCTGGCGCGCCGCCCGGGCCGAGGCGGCGCGCAGGCTCCTGACCGCCGAACCGGCGACACCCGCCCCGGTCGCGGGGTCCCGCGACCGTCTCGCCGTCTTGGCCGCACTCGTCCTGACGGCCGGAACGGCGCTGGGCCTCTATGCCTGGATCGGCGATCCCGGCCTGCCGGACCAGGCCTATGAGCGCCGCGTCGACGAGTGGGCGAACAATCTCGACACCCTCGAAGCGCCCCAGATCGCCGCCGTCGTGGCCCGCGTCGTCGCCGAACGCCCCGACGACCATCAAGCCCTGACCATGCTCGGTGCCGCTCGGTTCGAGGCCGGCGACCCGCTGGGCGCGGCCTCGGCCTTGCGCCGCGCCGTCAATGTGCGCCCCGACGACGCCCAGAGCTGGGCGCGGCTGGGCGAGGCCCTGGTCCGCTCCCAGGAGGGCGAGGTCGGCACCGACGCCGAGGCCGCCTTCCGCCAGGCCATCCGCCTGGACCCAAACCAGCTGGGCGCCCGCTATTTCCTCGGCGAGGCCGCCCTGGCCCGCGCCGACGCCGCCGAGGCGCGCGCGATGTGGCTTCCCCTGATCGCCGCCCTGCCCCCGTCCGACCCGCGCCGCTCCGACCTGGAAGCCCGCCTGCCCGCCGGACCCGCCGCATGAACCGTGCCCGGATGCCGCGTTGGAGCCACGACCGGACGGCGCTATACGAGCCCGTGATGACCCGTCGAGTGCCCACCGCATGAGCTGGCTGCCCCGCTCGCCCAAGGCGCGCCGCCGCCTGTGGATCGTGGCCGCCGTCGCGCCCGTGCTGGCCCTGGCGGCGGGCCTGTCGCTTTGGGCCATGAGCGGCAGCGTGACCTATTTCTATTCCCCGTCCGAGGTCACGACCGAGAACGCGCCGGAGGGCCGCGCCATCCGGCTGGGCGGCCTGGTCGAGATGGGCAGCGTCGAACAGCGGCCCGATGGCCAGGTCGCCTTCGCGGTCACCGACAACGCCGCCGTGACCCGCGTGATCTATCGCGGCGACCTGCCCGACCTGTTCCGCGAGGGCCAGGGCATCGTCGCCGAGGGCACCTTCGAGGCGGACCGCACCTTCCGCGCCCGCCAGGTCCTGGCCAAGCACGACGAGACCTACATGCCCCGCGAAGTCGCCGACCGCCTGAAGGAAAAGGGCGAGTGGCGGCCCGAAAATCAAAAAACCCTTCTCCCCTCGGGGGAGAAGGTGGCACGCGGAGCGTGACGGATGAGGGGGTTGCCAGACCCGAATTTCGTCGTCGGACAGCCGACCTGATGACACACCCCCTCATCCGAGCCCTTCGGGCCCACCTTCTCCCCCGAGGGGAGAAGGAACGAGGTAGCCTCCTTTGATCGTCGAATTCGGGGCCTTCGCCCTCGTCCTCGCCTTCGTCCTGACCCTGCTCCAGACCGGCGCTTCGACGGTCGGCCGCTGGAAGCTCAGTCCCGTCCTGACCGGCGCGGGCGAAGGCGCCGCCATCGCCGGGGCCCTGGCCACCCTGCTGGCCTTCGGCACCCTGATCCTGGCCTTCGCCGTGTCGGACTTCTCCGTCGCCAACGTCGCGGCCAACAGCCACACCGACAAGCCGATGCTCTACAAGGTGTCGGCCGCCTGGGGCAGCCACGAGGGCTCGCTGGTGCTTTGGTGCGGGGTCATGACCGTGTTCGGCGCGGTCCTCGCCCGCGCCCGCGGCCTGCCGTTCGGCCTCAAGGCCAGCGCGGTCGCCACGCAAGGCGCGCTGTCGGCCCTGTTCCTGGCCTTCGCCCTGTTCACCTCCAACCCGTTCGCCCGGCTGGACCCGGCCCCGTTCCAGGGCAATTCCCTGAACCCCTTGCTCCAGGACCCCGCCCTCGCCTTCCACCCGCCCCTGCTCTACCTCGGCTATGTCGGCTTCTCGGTGACCTTCTCCCTGGCCGTCGCCGCCCTGATCGAGGGCCGCGCCCAGACCAGTTTCTGGCCCGCCTGGGGCCGCTGGGTCCGCCCCTGGGCCTTGGCCAGCTGGGCCTTCCTGACCGTCGGCATCACCCTGGGCAGCTTCTGGGCCTATTATGAGCTCGGCTGGGGCGGTTGGTGGTTCTGGGATCCGGTCGAGAACGCCAGCTTCATGCCCTGGCTGGCCGGCACCGCCCTGTTGCACTCCGCCGTCGTCACCGAACGCCGGGGCGCCCTGGCCGGCTGGACGGTCTTCCTGGCCCTGCTGGCCTTCACCTTCTCGATGCTGGGGGCCTTCCTGGTCCGCTCCGGCGTCCTGACCTCCGTCCACGCCTTTGCCGTCGATCCCGAGCGCGGCCTGATGCTGCTGGCCATCCTGGGCGTCACGGCAGGCGCGGCCTTCGCCCTGTTCGCCTGGCGCGCGCCCCAGCTGAAGGGCGGCGGCCTGTTCGCCCCGATCAGCCGCGAAGGCACCCTGGTCCTGAACAACCTGTTCCTGACCGCCGCCGCCGCGACGGTCCTGCTCGGCACCCTCTACCCCCTGATCCTGGAGGCCGCGACCGGCCAGACCATCTCGGTTGGCCCCCCCTATTTCGCCCTGACCTTCACCCCCCTGATGGTGGTCGCCTTCCTGATCCTGCCCGCCGCCCCCCTGATGGCCTGGAAGCGCGCGGACGCGGCCGGGGCCCTGCAACGCCTGACCTGGGCCGCCGGCCTGTCGATCCTGCTGGCCCTGATCGCCTGGTTCGCCTTCGAGCCCAGAAAGGCCCTCGCCGCCGCCGGCATCGCCGTGGGCGCCTGGCTGATCCTGGGTGCCCTGGCCGAGGTGATCGAACGCATCCGCCTGTTCCGCGCCCCCCTGGCCGAGACCGGCCGCCGCGCCCGCGCCCTGCCGATGGGGGCCTGGGGCATGACCCTGGCCCATGCCGGGCTGGGCGTCTTCGTCCTGGGGGCCGTCGTCGAGGTCGGGTTCAAGGTCGAGGCCGCCGCCCCCCTGCCGATCGGCGGCGCGGTGATCTCCGGTCCCTGGCGCGTCACCCTGGACGACGTCCGGATCGTCGAAGGGCCCAACTATCTGGCCGAACAGGGCCGGCTGACCGTCACCCCGGTCCAGGGTGGCCCCTCCCGCACCGTCACCTCCGAACGCCGCTTCTTCCCCGCCGGGGGCCAGACCACCACCGAGGTCGGCCTCGACTTCCGGGGCCTGGACGACGTCTATGTCGTGATCGGCGAGCGTCGCGCGACCCCGGCGGGCGAGCGCGCCTGGCTGGTCCGCGTCTACCACAACCCCTGGGCCCGGCTGATCTTCCTGGGCCCCGCGATCATGGCCCTGGGCGGCTTCCTGTCCCTGCTGGACCGGCGACTGCGCGTGGGCGTCGCGGCAAGGCGACCCAAACCCGTTCTGGAGGGCGCATGATCCGCGCCGCTTCCCCGTCCCCCGTCATCCTCGGGCTTGACCCGAGGATCGGATTGTCCGTCTGCCCAGAAAACGAAGCGGACAAGCCAGGCGTCGTGCGCCGCTTCCTCTTCTGGACAGTTCAACGTCCGACCCTCGGGTCAAGCCCGAGGGTGACGGCGGGGGGGTGGCTGGCGATCTGGCTTGTGGCCCTGTGGCTGACCGTCACACCCGCCCTGGCCCAGGAGCCCGCCGCCGCGCCCGACCAGCCCCTGGCCTCGGCCACCCAGGAAGCCCGCGCCCAAGCCCTGTTCGACGAGCTGCGCTGCGTCGTCTGCCAGCACGAATCCATCGCCGACAGCCCCGCCGGGATCGCCGGCGACATGCGCCGCCTGGTCCGCGAACAGATCGCCGCCGGGTCCACGGACACTGAGGTCAAGGCCGACATGGTTCGCCGCTATGGCGACTATGTCCTGTTCCGCCCGCCGGTGCGGGGCGGGACCTGGCTGCTTTGGTTTGGGCCTCTGGCCCTGGTCGTCATCGGCGGGGCCGCCCTGTTCGCCATGGCCCGCCGTCGCCCGGTCGAAGCCACCGCCCTGACCCCCGACGAGGAGGCCCGGCTGGACGAAGTTCTCCGAACCGACAGGTTCGGCCCGGATGACGCCGCATCTTCGCCCCAAGACGGGCGTTCGGTGAAGGCAACCGAGACGACGCCCGGTGTTGGCACCACGCCGCATCGGCCTATATCGGACGGATAACGCGGGCCGACCGGCCCCTCGAGGAAACGATCACAAGGATGACGATGCTGAAGCGCAAGGAGTTCATTCTGGGGGCGGCCGTAGGCCTGACCTTCGCCGCCGCCGCCACGGCCGGAGGGGTCATCAGCTGGCCGACCGCCAACGCCCAGGTGGCCGGCGTCTCGGGCCGCATCGCGCCTTCGGCCGGCGCCTCGGGCCTGGCCTTCGCCCCGCCACAGGGCGCCCCCCTCAGCTTCGCCGACATCTTCGACCAGGTCTCCCCGGCGGTGGTGCAGATCGAGGTGGAGAGCCGCGTCACGGCACCGCAGGGTGGCCGGCTTCAGATTCCAGGCTTGCCCCCCGGTTTCGGCTTCCAGCTTCCGCAGCCCGAAGAAGGCGCGGAGCCGCGCACGACCCAAGGCACCGGTTCAGGCTTCTTCGTCACGGCCGACGGCTACATCGTCACGAACAATCACGTCGTCGCCGACGCGGTCGAGATCAAGGTCACCCTGTCGGACGGGCGGGAACTCGACGCCGAACTGGTGGGCCGCGATCAGGACACCGATCTGGCCGTTCTCAAGGTCGCGGGCGGCGACTTCCCCTTCGTGGAGTTCGAAGAGGACGCTCAGCCGCGTGTCGGCGACTGGGTTCTGGCCGTGGGCAACCCCTTCGCTCTCGGCGGTACCGCCACGGCGGGGATCGTCTCGGCCACTGCCCGCGAGCTGGGCGGAATTGCTCAGGACAACCCGTACACCGACTTCCTTCAGATCGACGCGGCCATCAACGTGGGTAATTCCGGCGGCCCGACCTTCGACATTTACGGCCGCGTGATCGGGGTGAACTCCGCCATTTTCTCCCAGAGTGGCGGATCGATCGGGATCGGTTTCGCGATCCCCGCCTCCATCGCCAAACCGATTACAGACCAGCTCATCAGCGGGGAGGCGATCGAGCGCGGTTACCTCGGAGCGCAAATCGGTACCCTGACGGATGATCAACGCGAATCGCTGGGGCTGCGAGACGACTTCGAGGCGGCCTTCATTTCAGACGTCACGGAGGGCGCGCCGGCCGACCGAGCGGGTCTTCGCCCATTTGACCTGGTGACAAGTTTGAACGGCGAACCGATCGAGAATTCGACGGAACTGACGCGCTTGGTCGGTGCCAGCCAGCCTGGCTCGAATCTGCGGATGGAAATCCTGCGCGATAATCGTCCGCTCACGGTCAATGTCCGCTCGGGAACCCGTCCCGCCGACATCCGCGCCGCTTTCGATCAAGGGACGGACGACGACACCGCCGCTGTGGAGGAGCCCGGCAGCGTAGCCGGAGTGACCGTCGAAGGGTTAACCGTCACGCCCCTGACTGAAGCTCTGCGAGGACGGTACGATATTCCTCAACGTGTGGAGGGTCTGCTGGTCACACAGGTGGCGCCCACGTCCCGCGCGGCTCGCATCCCGGGTTTCCTGCCCGGTGTCGTGATTGTCCAGGCGAACGGGCGATCGGTCCAATCGGCCGCTGAACTGACCGCTGCCGTCAACGCGGTGAGGCAAGCCGGTCGATCCAGCATCCTGCTGGGGATGCGCGCGCCCCAAGGCAATGCTCCGGTCCTGTTGCCTCTGTCCCCTGCGGATTGAAGCACCTGAATAATCGCTAACTCACGCCTTCGCCGCCGATGCGCTACCATCGGCGGCGAATCTTTATGCGGGAGGGCTGACGGTTGCGCATTCTAGTGGTCGAGGACGATGCGGATGCCGCGCAGGCCATGACGCGGGGCCTGACCGAGGCCGGCCATGAGGTCGTCCATGCGGTCGACGGCGCCTATGGCCTGGTCGAGGCCAAGTCGAACGACTACGACGTCTATGTCGTGGACCGGATGATGCCGCGGCTGGACGGCGTGGGCATGGTCGAGACCCTGCGCAAGGACGGCGACCAGACCCCGGTCCTGTTCCTGTCGGCCCTGGGCGAGGTCGAGGACCGGGTCACGGGCCTGAAGGCCGGGGCCGACGACTATCTGGTCAAACCCTATGCCTTCGCCGAGCTGATCGCCCGGGTCGAGGCCCTGTCGCGGCGGCGCGAGACCGGCGGGGTCCAGACGGTGCTCAAGGTCGGCGACCTGGAGATGAACCTGATCGCCCGCACCGTGTATCGCGGCACCACCGAGATCGACCTGCAACCGCGCGAGTTCCAGCTCCTGGAGTTCCTGATGCGCCACGCCGGCCAGTCGGTGACCCGCACCATGCTGCTGGAGAAGGTCTGGGAATATCATTTCGACCCGCAGACCAATGTCATCGACGTCCACATCAGCCGCCTGCGCTCCAAGATCGACAAGGGCTTCGACCGGGCCATGCTGCAGACGGTGCGCGGCGCGGGGTATCGGCTGGAGGCGTGATGCGCGCGCCAAACCTCTCCCTCCCCGGAACGGGGAGGGGGGTCGCGCAGCGACCGGGCGGGGGGAACCCCTCGCCTTGGCGATTCCGCAAAACAGCAGGGGCCGCCCCCACCCGGCCGTCGCTACGCGCCGGCCCCCCTCCCCCGCAGGGGGAGGGAGAAAGCCTCCGCTGACCGATGCGCCTTCCCTCCCTCTTTCGCCGCACGCCGTTCCGGCTGACCCTGCTGTTCCTGGCGCTGTTCGCGGCGGCGGCGGGGGCGATCCTGGCCTATGTCTATATGGCCTCGGCCGGCGAGGCGCGGGCTCAGGCCCAGTCCGAGGTGCGCGGGGAGGTCAATGGCCTGCTGGCCATCTATCGGGCGCGCGGGGTCGACGGGCTGAACGCCACCCTGGTCGACCGCACCCTGCGCGGCGGCGCGCGGCTGTATCTCCTGATGGACCGCCGGGGCCGGACCATCACCGGCAACCTCGGCGTCACGGTCGAGGGTGACGACGACGGCAGCGAGTCGCCCTTCGACGACTATCGCGGCGGCGAACAGTGGGACACCTTCCGCTTCACCGACACCGAGGCCGACGGCCGCGTCGTCCGCAAACAGGGTTTCGGCGTCCAGCTGACACTGTCGGGCGGCCAGATGCTGTTCGTCGGCCAGGACCTGGGGGACACCGAGGCCTATCTGTCGCGCCTGACCCAGGCGTTGTGGGCGGCCATGGGCATGGTCCTGCTGCTAGGCCTGCTGGGCGGCCTCCTGATCAGCCGCAACGTCGAACGCTCCATGGGCCGCGTCAGCCGGGTCGTCACGGCGGTCCAGGAAGGCGACCTCAAGGCCCGCGTCGAGGGCCGCCGGTCCGGCGACGAACTGGACGAACTGGGCCAGGGGCTGAACACCATGCTGGACCGGCTGGAGGCCTCCATGGCCTCGATCCGCCATGCCGGCGACGCCATCGCCCACGACCTGCGCTCGCCGCTCACCCGCATGCGGGCCAAGCTGGAGGTCGCCCTGATCGACGCCGAGGCCGGCAAGGTGTCCGGGGTCGATGCCCTGGGCGTGGCACTGGACGAGGCCGACCAGCTGCTCAAGACCTTCAACGCCGTCTTGGCCATCGCCCGGCTGCAGGCCGCCCAGGGCACGCCGGATCCCACCGTGTTCGACGCCGCCGACCTGGCCGCCGACATGGCCGAACTCTATGAACCCGCCGCCGAGGACAAGGGTCTGGACTTCGGGGCCGAGATCGAGCGCGGCCTGATGGTCGAGGCCAACCGCCCCTTCCTGGCCCAGGCCCTGGCAAACCTGATCGACAACGCGATCAAATACACCCCGACCGGCGGGGCGGTGAAATTCCGCGCCCGCCGGCGAAGTTCGGGCGAGATCGAATACTCCATCACCGACACCGGGCCGGGTGTGCCGGAGGAAGACCGGGACCGCGTCGTCCAGCGGTTCGTGCGCCTGGACAACAGCCGCACCGAGCCGGGGTCGGGCCTCGGGCTGTCGCTGGTCGTGGCGGTGGCCGAGGCCCATGGCGGCCGCGTCCAGCTGGACGAGGGGCCGGGGGAGTACGGCGGCTTCGGGCCGGGCCTGCGCGTCGCGCTCGTTCTTCCGCCGGCGGCTTGAGGCTCGGGCTGAAAGGTTCATCACCAAGAACACGAAGTGTTCACAAAGAACACCAAGCGAGCGAGGTATCGTCCGAGAGCGGTGACCTAACCTCCGCGCCGGTCTCTTGGTGCACTTCGTGCCTCCTTGGTGTCCTTCGTGATGAACTCTAGACGATGACGGCATGACCAGCTTCGAAGCGTGTGGCCCCGTCGTCGATCCCGTCGCCGCCGACCGCGCCCACGAACGCCTGGCAGAGGCCGCCGACGCCGCCGGCTGGCGCGAGACGCTGGATGCCGCCTGGCTCGCCCTGGCCCCCGTCTTCGCCGCCTCGCCCTATCTGTTCGGCCTCGCCCGCCGCTGGCCCGACCGGCTGCACGCCATCCTGACCGAACCACCCGAAGCTCGGCTTTCCGACATCCTGGCCCGGACCGAGGCCCGGACCGGCGGCATCGACGACCTGAAACGGCCCCTGCGGCTACTGAAGGCCGAACTGCATCTGCTGACCGCGCTGGCGGACCTCGGCGGGCTCTGGGACCTGGACCAGGTCACCGACGCCCTCAGTCGGTTCGCCGACGCGGCGACCCGGACCGCCCTCGCCGCCGTCGCCCATGACCAGCGTGACCGCGGCAAACTGATCAGCCCGCCCGACGACCCACGCGGCCCTGTCCCCGGCCTGTTCGGCCTGGCCATGGGCAAGCACGGCGCGTTCGAGCTGAACTATTCCAGCGACATCGACATCTCCCTCTTCTTCGAACCGGAGGTGCTGGCCCCGGCCGTCGCCCCCGGCGTCGAGCTCCAGGCCTTCGCCAACCGCATCGCGGCGGGCCTGACCACCCTGCTGTCCGAGCGGACCGGCGACGGCTACGTGTTCCGCATCGATCTGCGCCTGCGCCCAGACCCGTCCTCGACCCCGCCGGTCGTGGCCGTCCCCATGGCGCTCGAATACTATGAGGGCGTCGGCCAGAACTGGGAGCGCGCCGCCTTCATCAAGGCCCGCGCCGTCTGCGGCGACCCCGTCGAGGCCGACGACTTCCTGAACGCCTTGGTCCCCTTCGTCTGGCGCCGCAGCCTCGACTATCAGGCCATCCTCGACATCCAGTCGGTCAAGCGCCAGATCCACGTGCACAAGACCGGCGAGGGGCTCCACGCCGCCGGCGCCAATCTGAAGCTCGGCCGCGGCGGCATCCGCGAGATCGAGTTCTATGCCCAGACCCAACAGCTGATCCTCGGCGGTCGCGATCCCGCATTGCGCAGCCCCCGCACCGTCGAAGCCCTCGCCGCCCTGGCCGCCGCCGGTCACATGCCGAGCGAGGTCGCGACCGAACTGACCCAGTCCTACCGCCGTCTCCGCGCGCTGGAACACCGCGTCCAGATGCTGGACGACGAACAGACCCACACTTTGCCCGCCGAGCCCGAACGACGCGCCCGCGTCGCCGCCCTGTACGGCCAGGCCGATCTCGCCGCCTTCGACGCCTCGGTCGAACAGTTGCTGGTGGGCGTCAACCGCCGCTATGGCGAACTGTTCGAGGGCGAGGAACAGCTGTCGTCCCCCTACGGCAGCCTGGTCTTCACCGGGGTCGACAACGACCCCGAGACCCTGGCCACCCTGGAACGCATGGGCTTCTCCCAGCCCGCCGCCGTGGCCGACACCATCCGCTCCTGGCACCACGGTCGCGTCTCGGCGACCCGCTCGGCCCGGGGGCGGGAGCTGTTCACCCGCCTGGCCCCGCGCCTGCTGACGGCGGTCGCCGACACCGGCGCGCCGGACGCCGCCTTCCGCCGTTTCGCTGTCTTCTTCGCCGGCATGAACTCCGGCGTCCAGGTCCAGGCCCTGTTCCTGGGTCAGCCCAAGCTGTTTGAACTGGTCGTCGGCGTCATGGCCTTCGCCCCCCGGCTGGCGCGGATGCTGGGCCGCTATCCGGCGGCGCTGGACTCCATGCTGGACGCCCGCTTCCAGACCGAGCTCGGCATCAACACCGGCCTGTTCGCCCAGATGGACCGCGAGGCCAAGGCTTCCGGCGATTTCGAAGGCGCGATGAACGTCGTCCGCCGCCTGCACCGCGAACAGGATTTCCGCATCGGCATCCAGACCCTCAGCGGCCGCGTCGGCCCCAATGCGGCGGGCCTGGCCTATACCAACCTGGCCGATGCGGTGATGCGCACCCTGTCCGACGCCGCGCTGGCCGAGACGATCCGGCTGGGCGGCGCCTTCCCCGGCCGCGTCGCCGTCATCGCCCTGGGCAAGGCCGGCTCGCGCGAGATGACGGCCGCCTCCGACCTCGACCTCATGACCGTCTATGACGCCGCCCCCGAGGCGATCAGCGACGGCAAAGGCTGGTCCGCCGAGACCTGGGGCACCCGGTTCACCCAGCGGCTGATCGCGGCCCTGTCGGCCAGCACGGCTGAGGGCGGGCTCTACGAAGTGGACATGCGTCTGCGCCCCTCGGGGTCCAAGGGGCCGGTGTCGGTTCGACTATCGGCCTTCGACGCCTATTACGAGACCGAGGCCGCGACCTGGGAATTCCTGGCCCTGACCCGCGCCCGCGTCGTCTGGTCCAGCGATCCGGTGTTCGCCGAGGACGTCAGCCGCGCCATCGACACCGCCCTGCGCCGCCCGCGCCTAGACGTCGATCTGGCCATCGAAGTGCGGGCCATGCGCGACCTGATGGACCGCGAACGGCCGCCGTCCGGTTTCTGGGATCTGAAGCTGGTGCCGGGCGGTCAGGTCGATGCCGAATTCCTGGGCCAGTTCCGTCAGCTGCAGAAGGCCCCGACCGGTGCGGCGCTGACCGTGGCCACGCCCGAGCAGCTGAAGGACGAACCGATCCTGGCCGAGAGCTGGCGCCTGCATCAGCGCCTCGCCCAGTTGCTGGCCTGTGCCTTCGACGACAAGCCGAACCCTGACGAAGAACCCAGCCGGTTCCAGGCTCGACTGGCCGAAGCCGCCGCCGAGCCGGACTTCGCCACCTTGCGCGAACGCTTGATCACCCTGCGTCAGGCATCCCGCGCGGCCTTCGAACAGGCGCTGCCGCCGGTCCGCGACGGAAAATCGCCCGACCCGCGTTGAACCTCCATGACAGGGACGCCGGGGCGCTGCAGCCCCAAGGAGACTTTCGCATGAACAAGACCCTCATCGCGGGCGGCGTGGCCGCCCTCGCCCTGGTCGGCGTCGTTGGCACCAACGCCGTCGCCCAGCAACCCCCCACCGAACGCGGCATGCGCGCCGACGCCGACGGCGACGACCGCATCAGCCAGGCCGAATTCGTCCAGGCCCGTGTGCAACGCCTGTCCGCGCTCGACGCCAACGGCGACGGCCAGGTCACGACCGAGGAACGCGCCGCCGGCATGCAGGCCCGCAAGGCTGACCGCGCCGGCAACCGCTTCGACCGTCTGGACACCGACGGCGACGGCATCGTCACCCAGGCCGACTTCGAGGCCCGTATCACCCAGCGCGCCGCCCGCAATCCGAACGCCGGCGCCCGCGCCGGGGCCGGCTTCGCCCGCTTGGACACCAACGGCGACGGCCAGGTCACCCGCGCCGAGTTCGACGCCCGCATGGCCCAGCGCGCCGAGCGCGGCCCCCGCCCCGCCCGGGCCGAACGCATGGCCGAACGGGCCGAGCGCATCGCGGCCCGCGCACAACGCCGGGCCGACCGTGGACCCGTCGTGATCGCCGAGGCCCAGACCAAGGTCGCCACCGCCTTCACCCGCCTGGACACCGACGGCGACGGCTTCGTCACCAGCGCCGAACGCGAGGCCGCCAAGGCCCAGCGGCAGGAACGCCGCGCCGAACGCATGGCCCGTCGCCAGTCGCCTTCGGCGCCCGCTTCGGAGTAAGGGAATGGCGGGGATGGTCCTGAACCGACCGGCCCTCTGGATTGGTAGCGAAAGAGGCCGGCTTGGCGTCGAGTGCCGACCCCGACGAGGAACTGGTTCGCCGTGTGGGTCGAGGCGACCCCGCGGCGATCCAGGCCATGGTCGCACGCAAGCTGCCGCGCATGCTGGCCCTGGCGCACCGCATGCTGGGCGACGCGGTCGAGGCCGAGGACGTGGCCCAGGAAGCGATGCTGCGCGCCTGGAAACAGGCTCCGAAATGGCGGCCCGGCCGGGCGAAGTTCGACACCTGGCTGCACAGGGTCGGTCTGAACCTATGCTACGACCGGCTGCGGAAACGGCGGGAAATCCCCAGCGAGATTTCGGCGGACCGGCCCGACGACGGGCCCGCGCCGGATCGGGGCCTGATGGCCGCCGAACTGGGCGCGCGGGTCGATGGGGCCTTGTCGTGCCTGCCGGAACGACAGCGCGAGGCGATCGTGCTGTGTCATTATCAGGAGCTGTCCAATATCGAGGCGGCCCACCTGATGAACGTCAGCGTCGAGGCGCTGGAGAGTCTGCTGTCGCGGGGCCGCCGAACCCTGCGCCAGACACTGGCCGACCTGGCCCCCGCCGGGCGGATGGCTGAAGGAGGACGAGGATGACCCCGGAACGGCTCAAGGAACTCGCCGACGCCCATGGCGCCGACCCCCGGCGATGGCCCGCCGATGCCCGCGTGGCGCTGGACTCGATGCGCGCGGCCCAGCCGGTCGCGGTCGAACGTGCCCTGTTCGAAGCGGCACAGCTGGATGCCGCCATGGACGCCTCGCGCCCGCCGCTCGTCTCGGCGGCCTTGCGAGACCGTGTCATCGCCTCGGCCCTGGCGGCGGGCCTGACGCCGAAACGGGTCAAGGTTTGGGCCGGGCGGCTGGCCTGGTTCTCGGGCGCGGGCTGGGCGGCCGCGGCCTGTGCCGGCGTGATGTTCGGGATCAATCTGTCGGCCGAGGTCACCGCCGACCAGCAGATCGAGGCCGCCCTGTCACAATCCGCGCTGGACGGCGTCGATGACCTGGAAGTTCTGGGATGAACCCACGCGCCCTCGTCATCACCCTGATCGCCTCGGTGGCCGTCAATCTGTTCGCGGTCGCGACGGGGGTGACCCTGTTGCTGGCCCAGTCCCGCGCCGACGCCCGGCTGGAGGAAAGCCGTCAGCCGGGCCGCGAACAAACCTATCGCGACATCCTGCGGACCCTCGACCCGGAGGTGCGCCGGCAGGTCCGCACGGCCCTGCGCGAGTCCGCCCAGGCCGCCCGCCCCGACTTCCAGGAAGCCCGCGCCGCCCGCCGCGAGGCCATCGCCCTGGCCCAGGGCGACGCCTTCGACGCCGCCGCCGTGACCGCCCTGCTGGAACGCTCCCGCGCCGCCGAGACCCGCGGCCGCGCCCGGATCGAGACCGATTCCATCGCCATCCTCCAGACGCTGGAGCCCGACGACCGCCAGGCCCTGTCGGTCCTGCTGACCCGCCACCGCAAGAACCGCGACCGGGCCCGGGACGTGGAAAGTCCACCCGCGTCGGCCGCCCGACAGGTCGATGGTGAGCCCAGCTAGGGCCAATCGACGGACAGGTATGCGGGGGCTGGTCATCCCGGCCGCAGCGAAGCGGAGAGCCGGGACGCTTGACGCAAGAACCCAGTCCTCCCGGAAATCGCGCCAGCGATTGTCCGGGAGACAGCAGCACCGCGCTCGACTGTCTCCCGGACAGCCGCTTCGCATCTTCCGGGTGGAGGCGGAAAGGCCAGTCGCGTCCCGGATAATCGCTGGCGCGATTTCCGGGATGACTAGGCGGCACCGTCTATGAACGCCAGCTGACACGCCCCGTTCAGATCGGGCTCAGCCCCGGGATGCTTTTCTGGGTCATCGCCACCCGATCGGTGGTCGAGGTCAAAGGAATGGATCGATGAACAAGACCGCCCTCATCCCCGTGATCGCCCTCTCTCTGGCGGCCGGCGCCGTGGCCGTTCCCGCCGCGGCCCAGCAGTATCGCGGCCCCGCCTATCATGCGCCCGGCTATGGCAATTGGCAGCCGATCAACGCCCGCAAGGCCACACTGGACCGCCGCATCGACCGCGGCTTCCGCAACGGCCAGCTGAGCCGGCGCGAGGCCAACCGGCTGCAGGCCGAGTTCAACGCCCTGCTCCGTCTGGAGGCCAGCTATCGCCGCGGCGGCCTGACCCGCTGGGAACGCGACGATCTGGACCGCCGCTTCGACCGCCTGTCGGCCCAGATCCGGTACGAGCGTCGCGACCACGACAATCGCCGCGGCTGATCCTCCCACAGCCACTAAGGCGGGGCGCGATCCGAACGGGTCGCGCCCTTGTCGCGTTCAGGGCCGGATGCGCAGCCGGGCCTCGATTACCGTCACCGCCCGGCCGCGCAGGACGACGCGGTCACCCCGCCGTTCGGTCTCGATCTCTCCGCCCCGGCCCGGAAACACCTGCCGGAACCGCACCGTCTCCCGCCCCAGCCGATCGGCATACAGCGGCCCCAGGATACAGTGCGCCGATCCGGTCGCCGGATCCTCGTCCACGCCGCAGCCCGGCGCGAAGAACCGGTCCACCACATCCACACCGTCGCCGTCATCGGCCAGGGCGCACACGATCACCTGGCCGGCCTCTCCGGCCTCGCCCTGCAACGCTCGCAGGGTCCGGATGTCCGGCGTCAGCTCCCGCACCGTCCGGGCATCCGCCAGCACCGCCACCAGATAGCGCGCGGCCCATACCTCGACCGGCCGGGCCCCCAGCGCCTCGGGCAGGCCAGCCACCGGCCCGGCCCGCCGTGGCGCATCGGCCGGGAAATCCATCTCATAGGCCTCGCCCGCCCGAGTCACGAACAGCGGCCCGGATCGCGTGTCGAACCGCAACCGGTCCCCGGCCCAGCCCATCTCGGTCGCCAGGACATGGGCCGAGGCCAGGGTCGCATGGCCGCACAGATCGACCTCCCGCCCCGGCGTGAACCAGCGCAGATCGAACCGGTCGGGCTCGCCGGTCACCCGCAGAAAGGCCGTCTCGGCCTGATTGTTCTCCTGCGCCAGGGCCAGCATCCAGCCGTCGTCGGGCCACGCGCCAAGGGGCTCGACCACACAGGCGGGATTGCCCTTGAAAGGGCCGCTGGCAAAGGCATCGACGGTCCACTGCTTCATGGCTGGACCTCGCCCTGCGCGTCACGTCCATAGGCCTCGCGGTAGGGTCGGTCGAAACAGGCGATGAAGCCGTCGACCTTGTCCTGGTTCAGCGGCCACTTCAGCGGCGGCAGGTCGGGATGGTCGGCTTCGTAACGGGCCTTGGCCTGAGCGAAATATTCGGGTTCAGGCAGGGCCATCAGACGGTCCCTGGCCGCCTCCAACGCCGCACGATCGCGTTTCAGAAAGGCGATCGTGGCCTCGGTATAGGGCCGGATCGACTCATGCGTTTCCGTCAGCCGCGCTTCCATGATCGCGATCGCGGCGGCGGTCTGGCCGGCGGTGGCGCGCAACTGGCCTTCGTGCCAGTCCAGCGTCCCTGTCTCCTCGCTCGCGAGCCGGGCCGCATTGACGGCGCGATACCGGCCGATGGCATCGGCGGCGACCGCTTCACAGCCCTTGCCGTCGAGCGAGCGCCACCCGGCGTCGGTCTGGTCGAACGCATGCAGGGGAAGGGCCAGCATGACCGGGTCCAGCTGTGGGCAGGTCAGGGAGAGCTGAGCCAGACCCCACCCGGCGAGGATCGTGATCAGCTTCATGCCGTCATCACCTTCAACTCCGGCCAACGGGCGACGGCGCGCTCGACGACGCCGGCCCAGTCCTTGGCCGGACCTCTGTTCGGATTTGGGCGCAGGATCAGGGCGAACATGTCGTCCAGCCCCAGGGGCGCGGCGACGCTGATCGTGTCGTCCGACTCCAAACGAACACCGACCGCAAAGGCAGGAGCCACGAACCGTTCCAGCGCCTCGTCGGTGCAGGCGAGCGCGTCGTAGGGCTCACCGAAATGGGCGGAGAACCATATCGGCACCCGGGCCTGATTCCGGACCTCGACAATGTCGCGGAACGGCGGATCGAAGGCGGCGGCGACGCGCCTGATCACCGCGTCCTCGGCGTCCCAACTCGTGTCCGGGTCGAAATAGCCGAGGTCGTAGTCGCGGACGCCGTACCCGGCCGGACGATCGGTCACCGCGTTCCAGACGCTCTGATAGACCGCACCCGAAAATACCCGCCAGTCCGGCAAGCCGAGCGCCCGCACGGTCGTCAGCACATGCATCAGCCCAGGATCGGCGCGCACGATCCCGATCAGTTCGGCTTCACGATCGAAAGGGGTCGGCGCGGACGGTGTGATGGCGGATGCTCTGATCAGGGAAGCGGTCGCAGGACCGGCGGCGGAAAGCTCAGGCTAAAAGGCCGGAGCCCGCCCTACAAGGTCGCCGATGCAGAGACGGCTTGACGCGCGCCTTGCCCGGCCTCCGGCTAATGGCCGATCACCGTGGGCAGGCTCTGCCAGGCGATCGACACCAGGGCCAGACCCGCGCCGACACGCGCGATCAGGTTGCCGAAATCCACGATGTCGGTTCCGTCGTCCTTGCGCCGCAGGGCCTGGATCAGCAGTCCCGCCACGACCAGAAGGCACAGTCCGCTGAAACCCAGGCCAATCATCCGCCACATCGGATCGTCGGCGCGCGCGACGACATCGCCGATGCTGGCGATGGCATAGACGCCCACGAAGTGGACCGTCCAGACGATCAACCCGCCCAGCATGTAGAGAAACCGCTGCATCCTCAACCGCCCGGGAACAGGTGGGTCAGCAGGACCGAACTCAAGCCCTGGGCCGCCGTATAGCCGAGGAACAGGCCGATCAGCTGGAAGGTGGAAGGGCGCTGGGCCTCGACGTTGCCGGTCGTCCAGCGCAGCAGGGCGAACAGACCCATCAGGGCGCAGACGCCGGCGAAGAACCCCTGCCAGCCGAGGAAATAATAGACCGTCGCCCCCTGTCCCGACACTTGCGGCGTCAGGCCCGTGCCCAACCAGCCTGTCAGATCCAGCCCCCATGCGCCGCCGATCAGCGCCGTCGCGGCCAGCATCAGCGCCGTGGCGATCCCGGGGCTGCGCGACCGGTCCATGGCCAGGACGGCATTGGACGCCCTGACCCCGACCAGGGCCAGGACATACATCCCGCAGGTCAGGATCAAACCCGTCTCGGGTGGGGCGACCCAGTCCGCCGGATTGCGACTCCACAGAAAGACATAGGAGAACATGGTCATGACCAGGATCATCCCAGCCACGATCAGGGTGATGACCATGGCCCACCAGCCATGGCTACGCGGCCCGCTCATATAGGTCGGAACCATGATGCCGGCACCGATGTCGACCAGCGGCTGGACGCGCGGGCGGTCCAGCATCCAGCACCACTGGAACAGGCAATAGACCGTCAGCACCGCGCAGATCGCCGAGGGGATATACGCCTGGATGGTCAGCAGCAGAAAGGTGCTGGCGGTGAAGGCGGCGGCCCAGACATGCCAGCCCGAGGGCCGGGGCATGCGGATGACGTATTGCGGCTCGGCCCGCAGCGGACTGGTGGACAGGGTCTCGCGATCGCCGGTGGTAGCGTTGGGTAGGAAGTAGCGCCCCGCCTCCACATCGCGCGCCAGGTTCGGCTGGTCCCACAGCGGATAGCGGCTGGTCACGATCGGCAGGCTGCGGGTCGAATAGAGTTCGTTGGGCAGCCACTCCAGGCCCGGCGCGTCGAAGACATTTCCCGCGCTGGCCCCGAACGGCCGGAAATTTCGGACCATGTCGACGATCCAGATCAGCACCCCGGCCGCGAACAGGAAGGCCCCGACCGTCGAGATCATGTTGGTCAGCTCCCAGCCCCGGTCCGGCAGATAGGTGTAGACCCGGCGCGGCATGCCCATCAGCCCGGTCAGGTGCATGGGCAGGAAGGTGACGTGCATGCCCACGAACATCAGGCCGAACACCCAGCGGCCCAGCCGCTCGCTGAGCTGGCGGTTCGACACCGACGGCGTCCAGAAATACAGCGCCGCGAAGAAGGGAAAGACCATCCCCCCGATCAGGACGTAATGCAGGTGGGCGACGATGAAATAGCTGTCGTGGGCCTGCCAGTCGAACGGCACCATGGCCACCATCACCCCGGTCAGCCCGCCCATAACGAAGACCACGATCGACCCGACCACGAACAGGCCCGGCGTGGTGAACCGGACCCGGCCCGAGGCTAGGGTGGCGATCCAGGCGAAGACCTGGATGCCGGCGGGCAGGCTGACGGCCATGGAGGCGGCCGAGAAGAAGCCGATCGAGATGTTGGGCATGCCGGTCGTGAACATGTGGTGCGACCACACACCGAAACTGATGAAGCCGGTCGCCAGCATGGCCAGGACGACCAGCCGGTATCCGACCAGGGGCTGGCGCGCGACGGCCGAGACCATCAGCGACATGGCGCCGGCCGCCGGCAGGAAGATGATGTAGACCTCCGGGTGGCCGAAGAACCAGAACAGATGCTGCCACAGCATCGGATCGCCGCCCTTCAGCGCGTCGAAGAAAGGCCAACCGAAGGCCCGTTCCAGCTCCATCAGGGTGGTGGCCAGGATCACCGAGGGGAAGGCGACGATGATCATGCAGGCGAAGATCAGCAGCGCCCAGGCGAAGATCGGCATCTTGTCCAGGGTCATGCCGGGGCCCCGGTTCTTCATGATGCCGACGATGATCTCGATGGCTCCGGCGATGGCGGAGATTTCGATGAAGCCTATGCCCAAGAGCCAGAAGTCGGCGTTGATGCCCGGCGAATAGGTGATCGAACTGAGCGGCGGATACATGAACCAGCCGCCGTTGGGGGCCAGGCCGAAGAAGATCGAACAGAAGAAGGCCAGGCCCCCGATCACATAGGCCCAGACGGCATAGGCGTTCAGCCGGGGGAAAGGGAGGTCCCGGGCACCCAGCATCTGGGGCAGCAGCAGCACGCCCAGGGCCTCCACCGCTGGGACCGCGAACAGAAACATCATGATGGTCCCGTGCATGGTGAACAGCTGGTTGTAGGTCTCCTGCGGCAGGAAACCGTTCAGCGGCAGGGCCAGCTGGGTCCGCATCAGCAGCGCCAGAATGCCCGCCAGCACGAAGAACAGCATGGCCGCGCCGATGTAGAAGACGCCGACGTAGTTGTTGTTGATGACGGTGACCCAGCCCCAGCCCTTGGGGCCGCACCAGATTTCCTCCATCTCCTCGAGTTCGCCGTCGGGACGGGGCTCTGTTGTCGGAAAGCGTTTGTAGAGTTCGGGATCGAAGCCGGTCTCGGAGGGGGTTTCCGTCATTCCAGGCTCGTCAGATAGGCAGACACGTCACGCAGTTCCTGGCCGGTCAAGACCGGATAGGCGGGCATGCGGTTGCCGGGCTTGATCGCCTGGCCGTCGGAAATCCAGCCGGCCATCGCGCCCTGATTGTTGGGCAGTATGCCCGCGCCCAGGGTGCGGCGCGAGCCGACATGGCTGAGATCCGGCCCGGCCAGGCCGTTGGCCTCGGTGCCGGCGATCGTGTGACAGGCGCCGCAGCCGGAGGCGTCGAACACCTGCCGGCCCGCCGAGACGGGCAAGGCGGCCGCGGCGCTGGGCACGGCCTGACGGGCCTGCCAGGCGGCGAAGTCCTCGGGCGTATGAGCGACGACGATCAGCCCCATGAGGGCGTGCGGGCCGCCGCAGTATTCGGCGCATTGCCCGCCATAGGCGCCGGGCTCGTCGGCCTGGAGCCGCAGGATGTTCCGGCGGCCGGGGATCATGTCCATCTTGCCCCCCAGCCGAGGCACCCAGAAGGAATGGATGACGTCGGCGGCCTCCAGCTCGAAGACCACGGGCCGACCGACCGGGATGTGGACCTCGTTGGCGTCCTGGAAGGTCTCGCGGCCCTCGGCATCCAGATAGGCGACCCGCCACCACCACATCTCGCCGGTGACGCGGACCCGGATATCACCGGGTTCAGGGTCCTCGGTCAGGCGCGTGGTCAGGCCCAGCCCCCAGACCAGCAGCACCGATAGCACCACCACCGGAAAGGCCAGCCCCAGGCTCCACAGAATCTTCTCCCCGCCGATGCGCTTGCGCCACGACCGGGGACCGAACAGGGCCAGGCCCAGGGCGACCATCACCACCAGGAACACCCCGACAGCCATGGCGATCAGGGCCCAGGACAGGACGTTGACCGGTCCCGCGAAGGGTCCGGCCGGGTCCAGCACGGGCGGGGGCCAGCCCTGAAGGCCGTCGATCGGTTCAGTCATCGTCCAGCGTGTACAGATAGGCGGCCACGTCGCGGGCCTCGGAAGGGGTGATCGGCATGGCGGGCATGCCGGTCGCGGGCGCCATCAACGGGGCGTCGCGGACCCAGACGGCCAGGGTCTGGGGCTGGTTGGGGAACTGCCCGGCGATCATCGACTGGCCGCCGAACCCCTCGAGCGAGCCGCCGACCGTACCCCGGGGCCAGTCCACGCCCGGAATGCGATGGCAGGCCGCGCAGCCGACCCGCTCGATCACGGCCAGGCCGGCGTCGGCGTCCGAGCCGGTCAGGTCGCGGGGCTGCTCGCGCTTGTCGGCACAGGCCGTCAGGGCGGCGATCAGGGGCACGATCAGGATCAGGCTCGATCTCACGCTTCGTCCCGTCGCCCGTCCGCATGATGCATGGTCCCTCCCGGCCTGACCAATCCTCGGGAACCGTCGCGGTTCCCGTTCGTCGGAACCTGAGCCGACAGCCTGTGTTCCGTCAGCGTGCATCCGCCCCTTTGCCGGTTCCCGGCCCACCTTTCCCTGATCGCCGCGCTGGCCGCCCTGGCCGGCTGCACCCTCCCTGCCAGCGAGACCGACGTCGCCTTGACGCAAACGGGCGAACTGGTGGCGTTGAGCGGAGGCGCCAGCGGGGCGCCCAATGCCTGTTTCACCTGCCACGGGATGGAGGGTCAGGGCGACGGGGTCAGCGTGCCCCGGTTGGCGGGGCTGGACGCCGGCTATCTGCAGAAACAGATGGAAGACTATGCCGCCGACGTCCGCCATCACGACGTCATGAGCGCCATCGCCCGGCGCATGGACCCCGACAGCCGCCGCGACGTGGCCCTGTACTATGCGTCCCTGCCGCCGCCCGTGACGCCTGTCGTCCCGGCCCGGCCGATGCCCGCCGTCTGGAGCCGGGGCGATCCGGAGCGCGGTGTGCTGGCCTGCGCGACCTGTCACGGCGCGGACGGACAGGGCGTCGGCCCCGGCAATCCGGCCGTGGCAGGCCAGCCCGCCGCCTATACGATCGATCAGCTGGAGCAATGGCAGGGGGCCGAGCGGCGCAACGATCCGCGCAATGTCATGGGGCTTGCCGTGGCCGGGCTGACGCCCAGGGAAATTTCCGCCATAGGGCTGTGGCTAGAGACGAGACCCGCCGCTCCAGCGCCAGCCAGCGACGCTGCCAGCGCGTCCGCCGCCGCGGCAGCTGCGGCAGCACCGGAAGCATACCGTGAACCACGTCGTCCCGATCGATGAAATGGTGCTTCAGTGCCGCCCCGACATGGATCGGGATCAGCAGCAAGAGGGTTACGATCAACGCCCAGTGCATCCATTCCGCCCAAGCCTCGATCGCCCAGCGCTGGGTATTGGTGAGATCCTGCATCGGCATAAGAGGAAATGCGAACAGTCCCAGCAGGTCGGGCTGCTGCTCGCGCGCCGTCGCCGAAATCATGGCCCAGCCGCTGATCGGCAAGCCCAGCAGACAGATGTAGAAGACGACGGCGATGGCATGGGCCAAGGCGCTCTGCCAGCCGGGCTTGTCGGCATCGTTGATCGGGCCGGGCGCGAGCAGCCGCCAGCCCAGACGGGCCACCGCCAGCACCAGCATCAGCACGCCGACGGCATAGTGCAGGTCATAGGCCGCGACCATATCGCCGCCCACCCGCTGCCGGTTCATCCACCAGCCCCAGAACAGCTGGAACAGCACCAGCACCGTCATGGTCCAATGGAACAGGACGCCGACGGGCGAATAGCGACCCTGGTCGGCATGACCGGCGGCCCACTCCAGCACCCGCTCGATCGGCTTCATGATCATGCCGGGCGCGCCTCGGCGCGGTCAGGTCCCATCCAGCGGCCCAGGATCAGCAGCGCGGCGCCCAGATAGACACCCGCCGCCGGGGCCCACATGATCAGCCCGGCGAGCTGCTGGTCCTCCAGCGGGCTCAGGCTCCAGGCCGCCGTGGTCAGCAGGTGCGGCGCATAGATCGGGTCCGGAATGAACACCAGCAGCGCGCCCAGAAGGCCCGTCTGGACCATGGTGACCAGCAGGGCGATCACCGCCGCCGGGCCCGAAGACGCGCGCACCGCCATCCAGAACAGCACGGCGGTGGTCAGCAGGCTGATCTGCATCGCCCAATAGGCTCCGTCGTTCGACAGGGCCCAGCCGTAGCCGGCGGGCGTGTGCCAGGCCCAGAAGAGCGCCGCGAAGCCGAATACACCGGTGATCCTGGCCGCGCCCAGCCCGCGTCGAAGCAGGGCCAGGGCCCAGGCCAGCAGGGGGGCGGCGACCGCGACCAGCAGGACGTGATGCAGGGTCCGGGCGGTGAACAGCGCCGAACTGAGGGCGCAGAGCGGAGAGACGAAGCCGACGACCAGCACCAGCACCGCGCCCAGTCCCAGCCATCGGCCGCGTGGGGCGTCGCGTGTCGTCACGACCAGGACCGCCGTCAGCGCGGTCAGGGCGACCAGCAGGACGGGATCCAGGTTCCACCGGTTCCAGATTTCGGCGGGCACCGCGCCGGGTCCGCAATAGGGCAGCCACGGCGTCATGGATCGACCCATCCGGTGGCCTTCAGCGTCACGGTCGCATCGCCGAGATCACCGTCGAAGGTCAGGGTCGCGGCCGTGCGGCTGCGGCCCGGGACATAGTCCAGCGTCGCGGTCGCCGTCCGATCCGCCGGGGCCGCGCCCTCGATCGTCACCGCGGCGGCCGTCACGTCACCGCGGTTGATGGCATCGACCTGAATCAGCGTGCGGCCGCCGATGACGGCGCGTTCGGTCTCCACGACCTCGACGAAGGCCGGCCTTTGCGATCCCACCGCCCCGGCGATCACCACGCCGAGCGCCCCGAACAGCAGGATCGCCCCCAACGTCGCCATGCCGATCTGCAGCGCCCGGTCCGGGCCCGACAGGCGATCGGTCGTCTTCTTCCGGGCCATCACACCACCAGCCGCGCCAGTGCCGCACCGAGACTGGCCGGGAGCCCCAGCACGATCATCGTCGAGGCCGTCTCCATCGGGGCGAGGCCGTCTAGCCGTCCGAACGTCCACAGCACATACAGGCTGACCAGCAGGGCGACGGCGAAGCCGGGCAGAGTGAATTCGAAGAAGGCGCGCACATGACCCTCATGCGCCTCCTGCCCCGCGAAGCCCAGCCGGTAGACCAGCAGATGCAGCAACACCAGGCTGACGCCGGCCAGCGCCACCGTATGGACCGGCGCCATCGTGTAGCTGATCAGCACCATCTCCTCGGTCGGGGCCACGTTAAAGGCCAGAAACAGCGCGCCCGCCGCCATCAGGAACAACTCGCCGTGATAGCTGGCCGCATGGTCGTCCTCGCCGGCGTCGCCGCTCGCCCCCGCGAACTGCTTGCGGGCCAGAACCGCGCCCATGGCCGCCGGGATGGCCTGCAGCGCCACCTTGCCGACATTGGCTTCCAGAGGTTCGGCCCAGTCGATCAGGCCGAACAAGCTAAGAATCGCCAGCGACACGGCGAAACCGACGGCCAGAGCCGCCAGCGCGTCCAGCAGGTCGTCGAGCCGCCCGTCGGCCCGGCGGAAGCCCGCATAGTAGGTCAGGCCGAACAGGAGGGGCAGGCCCAAGACCAAGAACAGCGCCAGGCGATACCGCTCCATGTGGAAGCCCAGCTCCCACATTTCCATCGTCATCAGGAGCGGGAAGGCGAAGATCAGCGCGCCGCCGAACGCGCGGGCCAGTCCGGCGGCATAGCCGACGTCGCCTGCGGTCGCCCCGGACACGGACCCAGCCGCCATCTCCGTCGGCCTATCGGGGGGGCGCGGCAGCGGCGGGTGTGGCGACAGGGCCCCGCGCGGCACCAGTCGGCGCGATCCGCCAGACCGTGTTGGACAGATCGTCGGCCACCAGCAGGATACGGCGGGCGGGGTCGAAGGTCACGCCGACGGGCCGCCCGCGCGCCTGGCCGTCGTCGGTCAGGAAGCCGGTGGCGAAGTCGATCGGCTCGCCGGTCGGCTGTCCGTTGGCGAACGGCACCCAGACGACCTTGTAGCCGCTGAGGTCCTGACGGTTCCAGCTGCCGTGCTCGCCGATGAAAGCCCCTTGCGAGAAGCGTCCGCCGAAGCCGCCGCCGGTCGCGAACGACAGGCCCAGAGCCGCGACGTGCGAGCCCAGGGCATAATCCGGAGCGATGGCCGTGGCCACCAGGTCCGGCTTCTGGGGCCGGACGCGCGGATCGATATTCTGGCCCCAGTAGCTATAGGGCCAGCCATAGAAGGCCCCCTCGCGGACCGAGGTCAGATAGTCGGGCACCAGCTGGGGCCCGATCTCGTCGCGTTCGTTGACCACGGCCCACAGGGCGCTGGTCGTCGGTTCGATGGCCAAGGCGGTGGGGTTGCGGATACCGCGGGCGACGGTGCGGCGCGCCCCGGTGATGCGGTCGATGGCCCAGACCACGGCCCGTTCCTCTTCCACCGCCATGCCACGTTCGCCCACGTTGGAGTTGGAGCCGATGCCAACATACAGGGTCTGGCCGTCGGCGCTGGCGGTCAGAGACTTGGTCCAGTGGTGGTTGATCGCCGACGGCAGCTTGGTGACCTCGGTCGGCGCGGCGGTGATGCGGGTCTGGCCGGTCTGGTAGGGGAAGCTGACCAGGGCGTGCTGATTGGCGACGTAGAGGGTGCCACCGATGAAGGCCAAGCCATAGGGCGCGTCCAGGTCGTCGATGAAGACGCTGCGCAGCTCGGCCCGGCCGTCGCCGTCGGCGTCGCGCAACAGGGTGATGCGGTTACCGCTCTCGACCTTGGTGTTGCCCTGTTTCTTGATCACCCCGGCGATCACATCCTTGGGCCGCAAGGGCGGGGCGTTGCCGCCGCGACCCTCGGCGACCAGGATGTCGCCATTGGGCAGGACCAGCATCTGGCGCGGGATCTGGAAATCGATGGCCAGGGCGGTGACGGTGAAGCCCTCGGGCACGGTCGGCACCTGGTCACCCCAGCCGATCGGCTGGGCGATCTTCATCGGCGGGATCAGGGTCTCGGACAGGCCGGGGAGGTCGGGCTGAGGGCCGGTCTGGTTCAGGCCGGGGTCGCTGCGCCCGCAAGCGGACAGCACCAGCACCAAGGCGGTCGCCGCCATCAACGCGCGTATCATCGTGCCACCCCCCGGTTGAAGGGACCGACCCGGTCCAGCAGGCTGGAGTTGGCGATCAGGGCGGCCACCAGCGCCAGGATCGCGGTCACGATCGACAGCAGCAGGCCGAAGATGCCGACCGAGCTCCAGCCGTCGCGGCTGTGCTGGAAGGCGTTGATCAGGCCGACGACGCACATCGCGACCAGGACGATCGCATACAGCAGCCGCCGCCCCCGATCCTCGCCCCTCAGACCCAGCACCAGCGACACCAGGGCCCAGGCCAGCACCAGCCCCCCGAACGCCAGTCCGCCGGCGATCAGCCAGGCGGAGAAATTGGTCCACTGGATTTCCTCGGTCCTGAGATAGGCGATGTCGGTCACCAGGGCGGAGGGGAACAGCGCGACCGGAAAGGCGAGCAGGATGGCGTGCAGCGGGTTGGGTCTCGGCCTGAAGGTCGGCGCGGCAGTCTGCATTGAATTCTCCCAGCACGTCGCGGACAGCGACAGAAGTCCAACCCCCTGCCCGGCCATAGGTTTCATCGGACGTCTTCCGGCGCGGAGGCGCCGGCTGCTCCGCGCCTCGGCCTCAGTGGAAATCCCGTGACCCCGGCAGGATCCGCGCGTTCCTGGGATGCGTATGACCGGGTCGGCGCAGGGGTTGCGGCCGCAGGATTTCGTCCGCCCGGCTGAGGGTGATCTCGGGGTGGTGCCCGTCGGACAGCCGATCCAGTTCGGCGGAGCGGTCGAACACCCGGTGGGCCATCAGATGGACGACGCCTTCAGGGCTTTTCTCGATCACCCCTTCCACCCCCATCAGCCGGGCGGCCATGACGATGCCGCGGTATTCCTCGAACATCCGGGCCCACAGCACCAGGTTGGCGACCCCCGTTTCGTCCTCCAGGGTGATGAAGATGGCATTGCCCTTGCCGGGCCGCTGCCGGACCAGGACGACGCCGGCGGTGCGCACCCGGGGGCCGCTTCGCCGGGTCTCGATCTCGGCGCAGGTGAGCAGGCCCTCCGCCCGGAACACCGGCCGCAGGATCGCCATCGGATGGGCCTTCAGCGACAGGCGGGTGGTCTGGTAGTCGGCGGCGACATGTTCGCCCAGCCGCATCCGGGGCAGGCGTGCATCGGCCTCCTCGCCCAGCTCGCGGGCATCGGCGGCGGCGAACAGCGGCAGGGGCGCGTCGTCCGGCAACCGCCGCACGGCCCACAGCGCCTCGCGACGGTCCAGGCCGACGGATCGGAACGCGTCCGCGTCCGCCAGCTTGCGCATCGCCGCGCCCGGCAGGCCGCCACGCCGCGCCAGGGTCTCCACCCCCTCGAAGGACCGGTCCCGGGCGGCGGTCAGCGACCTGGCCCACTCTTGACGAAAGCCGTCAATCTGTTTGAAGCCCAGCCGCAGGGCCAGCGCCCCCGGCGGCCCCTCCAGCGTGTTGTCCCAGTCGCTGAGATTGACGTCGATGGGCCGGATCTCGACGCCGTGCTCCCGGGCGTCGCGCACGATCTGGGCGGGGGCATAAAACCCCATCGGCTGGCTGTTCAGCAGGGCACAGGCGAAGGCGGCCGGATGGTGATGCTTGATCCATGAGGAGACATAGACGAGCTGGGCGAAGGACGCGGCGTGGCTCTCGGGAAAGCCGTAGGAGCCGAACCCCTTGATCTGGTCGAAACAGCGCTGGGCGAAGGCGGGGTCATAGCCGCGCGCGCTCATGCGGCTGACGAACCGGTCCTCGTACCGAACCAGGTCGCCGTCGCCCTTGAACGTGCCCATCGCCTTGCGCAGGCCGTTGGCGTCCGCGTCCGAGAAACGGGCGGCGACGATGGCGACCCGCATGGCCTGCTCCTGGAACAGGGGCACGCCGAGTGTCTTCTCCAGGACCATCCTTAGCTCGTCCGCCGGGCCATGCTCCGGCGACGGCGAGGCATAGACGACGTCCTCCGTTCGATTGCGGCGCCGCAGATAGGGATGGACCATGTCGCCCTGGATCGGTCCAGGTCGCACGATCGCCACCTGGATCACCAGGTCGTAGAGTTTGCGCGGCTTCAGCCGGGGCAGCATGTTGATCTGGGCCCGGCTCTCGACCTGGAACACGCCGATGGAGTCGCCCCGGCACAGCATGTCATAGACAGCGGGATCGTCGGCTGGGATGGTGTGCAGGGCCCAGTCCCCGTCCTCGTGCGCCCGCACCAGATCGAACGCCTTCCGGATACAGGTCAGCATCCCCAGCGCCAGCACATCGACCTTCATCAGACGCAGGTCGTCGATGTCGTCCTTGTCCCATTCGATGAAGGTGCGGTCGGGCATGGCCGCATTGCCGACGGGCACCAGTTCGTCCAGCCGGTCCTGGGTCAGGATGAAGCCGCCGACATGCTGGGATAGGTGGCGCGGAAAGTTCAGCAACCGCATGGCCATGCGGACGGCGCGGCCGATCATGGGGTTGGTCGCGTCCAGCCCGGCCTGTTCGACATGGCGGTCGCTGATCTCGGAGCCCCAGCTGCCCCACTGGCTGGAGGCCAGGCGCGCGGTCACGTCCTCGGTCAGGCCGAGGACCTTTCCGACCTCGCGGATGGCGCTCTTGGGCCGATAGCGGATGACGGTCGCGGCGATCCCGGCCCGGTCGCGGCCATAGCGGCGATAGATGTGCTGGATGATCTCCTCGCGCCGTTCGTGCTCGAAATCGACGTCAATGTCCGGCGGTTCGTCGCGATCCGAGGACAGGAACCGTTCGAACAGCAGGTCCGACTCGGCCGGATCCACCGCCGTGATGCCCAGCACGTAACAGACCGCCGAATTCGCCGCCGACCCGCGACCCTGGCACAGGATCCGCAGATCCTGGGCCACCCGCACGATGTCGTAGATGGTCAGAAAATAGGGCGCGTATTTCGCCTTCGCGATGAAGGCCAGTTCCTTCTGAAGCAGGACGCGCACCTTGTCCGGCACACCGTCGGCGTAGCGCATTTCGGCGTGTTGCCAGGTCAGCTTTTCCAGCCACGGCTGGGCCTCCCATCCCGGCGGGACGGGCTCTTCGGGATACTGATAGCGGAGCTGTTCCAGGTCGAAGCCGACGCGCGACGAAAAGGCCTGGGTCTCGGCGATCGCCTCGGGCGCATCGCGGAACAGGCGGGCCATTTCGGCCGCCGGCTTGGGCCAGCGTTCGGCATTGCCGTTCAGGCGCAGGCCCGCCGTCTCGATCGTCACGCCCTCGCGGATACAGGTCACAACGTCCTGCAGGTCGCGCTGGACCGGGTCGTGATACAGCACGTCATTGACCGCCAGCAGGGGGACGTCGTGTCGTTCCGCCAGCGATCTCAGCCGCGCCAGTCGCCGTCGGTCGTCGCCGTTCCGCCCCATCACGGCCCCCAGCCAGACCGCCCCGGGCGCGGCATCGGACAGTCGCGCCAGGGCCGGCTCCAGACCGGTCAGCCGACGGTCGGGCATGACGATCAGCAGCAGATCCTCCGGCCCGGTCAGCAGGTCACGCAGGCCGATCTCGCACTGGCCCTTGACGGCCCGGCGGTTGCCCAGGGTCAGCAATCGCGTCAGCCGTCCCCAGCCCGCCCGCGTTTCCGGATAAGCCAGAATGTCGGGCGTGCCGTCGTTGAACACCAGCCGCGCGCCGGTCATCAGCTTGAACCCCGCCGCGCGCCGCCTGACCTCGTCCGACAGGGCCGGGTCGCTCAGCGGGTCGTCGACATAGGTCACCTCGCCCGGCCCGCCCCCGTTGCGCACGACATCGGGCGGCGACAGGCCTTCCTTTCGCATCCGCTTCAGCGCGCTCCAGGCCCGGACCACCCCCGCGACCGAGTTGCGGTCCGCCAGCCCCATGCCGGTGTGACCGCGCAGGATCGACGTCAGGACCAGATCCTTGGGATGCGAGGCCCCGCGCAGGAAGGAGAAATTGCTGGTCGTCGCCAGCTCGGCATAGTCGGGGACGGGAGGGGGGCCGCTCATGCGAACAGGCCGTGGATGTACCAGGTCGGTTCCACCGTCTCGCCATACAGGCCAGCGCGAAACAGCCAGAACCGGCGTCCCTGGTGGTCCTCGACGCGGTAGTAGTCGCGCGTGCGGTGGCCGGGTCGCCGCCACCATTCGCCGGCGATCCGTTCGGGGCCTTCGGCGCGCGCGACCTGGTGCGTGACCCGTCGCCAGCGGAACCGGGCGGGCGGACCGTCGGGGGCCAGGGAGACCGTCTCGATCGGCTGGGGCGGATCGAACATCTGGAAGGGACGCAACGGGGGCGATCCCGGGTCCCGCTCGGGCCAGGCCGCCCCGCTCTCGCGACGTCCGGCCCAGACCAGGCGCGTGGCCCGTTCCGGCAGATAAGACTCCACCGGTTCGAACCGGCCCACCGCCTTCGGCCCCAGACGGGCCGTCAACCGGTCGATCAATCCGTCCAGCGCCTCGGTTCCGGGCGCGTCCGCCTCGAACCCGGCCTGGGTCGGGGCCAGGGTCTGGGTGACGGGCACCGACAGGCGCAACTGGTCGAACCCGAAGCCCGGATCGAGGGGATTGGACAGGGCCGCCAGCCGCTCGCGGAACAGCCGCATCACGGCGGGGGCGTCGCGGCTCGCCCGTCCGGTCCGCACCGTGATCCGCCGCGCCGCCCCGTCCACGCGAAAGAAGCCGACCTCGAAGGCGCGCCCGCCCAGACGCCGCTGGTCCAGCCACGCCATGGCCTCGGTCAGCAGGTCGCCGATGACGGCCTCGACGTCCGGGGTCTCGGTGATCGGCTCGAACAGGATGCGATCGACGATACAGGCCGCCGGCGGGCGCACCGGCGTGATCCGCACATCCTCCTGACCCAGAATGCGCATCAGCCGGACCGGCAGTTCGGCCCCGAACCGCGCGGCCAGCGGCGCGGTCGGGCGGTCGTCCAGATCGCCCAGCGTCCGCAGGCCGGCCCGGGTCAGGGCCTGGTGTTCCTTTTCGTCCAGTTCCAGCGCCGCGATTGGCAGGGCCCGCACCGCCGCGCGATCCTGACCGGGCACGACCACCCCGCCCGGCCCGAACCGCGCCAGCGCTCGCGCGGCCTGCGGCGTTCCCGCCAGCGCGGTCCGGACGCTCAGGCCGATACGACCGGCGCGGCCCTCCACCGCCCGGACCAGCCCGGCCTCGCCGCCGAACAGATGGGTGCAGCCCGTGATGTCCAGGATCAGGGCGTCCTCGCCATCGGTGGCCGCCATCGGCGTGAAACGACCGAAATCCTCCAGCACCTGACGCAGCAGGGCGGCGTCGGCATCGGGCCTGTGTACGACCGTGCACAGGGCTGGCGTCCTGGCCTGGGCATCGGCCAGGGTCATGCCGCGCGTCAGGCCCAGGGCACAGGCCGCTGGGCTCAGCGCCGCCAGCCGCAGGGCGCCCCGGACCTTCTCGACCAGCACCACGGGAGCGTCATCCGGTCCGGCGCCATCCCGCCCCGTCTCGCGACGCAGCCGATCCGAGGACAGGAACGGAAACCCGACGGCCAGATAGCGGCGCGGGCTCGCGGAAGGCGCGGCTCTCACGATCCCACTCCAGCGTCCATTCGGCCGGCGCGGCCCCCTGTCGATTGCGCGTCAGGGCGGCAACGAAGGCGGGGCGGCCCGGAGCGCCGGCTTCCAGCCCGGTCGACGGGGCCGCGCGCACGGACCACCGGGTTTCGGCGGCGCTGGGCAGGGCCGCCGCCGCCGCCCGCACCAGGAAGGCCGTCCCGCCCCCCGCCCGCGCCGCCAGGGCCAGACGCCGGGTGGCGGTCAGGTTGATGGCCTTGGGCTCGCCCCAGCCGCTCATCAGGACCGCGCCGACCGCGCCGCTCTTCAGGGCCTCCTCCCCCGCCGCCAGCATGGCCACGGCGTCGCGGACCCGCACCACCAGCACGCTTTGCGGCCGCAATCCCCATTCGTGCAGCCCCGGCCCATACAGGCGTCCGGCCTCCTGGCCGGCCAGGGTCTGGAACACCCAGACCAGGGGTCGATCCGGCGCCGCGCGTGTCGCCAGCCCCAGGGCGAAGGCATTGGCCGCCACGGCATCGGCGGCGGTCTCGGCATGGATGTCGTGCAGGCAGAAGAGACAAGGTCCGGGGTCCAGATGCGCATCGACCCTGTCCATCCCCAGCGTGAACCGCCCTGCCCGGCCGCCCGCCTCGTGGCGGGACAGACGGGCCAGTCGGACTTTCAGCTGCGTGATCTGAGCGGTCGAGGGCACCAAATGTTCCTGTTATGTTCTTCTATATGCCGCCTCCATGGCAGGGGGAGTCAAGACCAAACATCCGGCGCTGAAAACGCGACCGCCGCGCGGTCGACGGGCCAACACGATAACGCTAGAGCCTGGCGGTGAATCCGACGACGGTGAACAGTAGGAATTCGTCCACTCAAGCGAACGCCTGGGCGACCGGGGCCGACGACCAGGGCGGGACGGGTAGGCCCTTGGACTTCAGGAAGGCGGGGTTGAACAGTTTAGAGGCATAGCGCGATCCCGGATCGCACAGGGGTGTGACGATGACCTTGCCCGGTCCCAATTCGCGCGCCAGCCGTACCGCCGCCGTGACGTTGACGCCGGCCGAGCCGCCCAGTGACAGTCCCTCGTCGCGGACCAGGTCGTAGAGCACCGGCAGGAATTCGGCGTCCTCGACGCGATATACGTGGTCGGGCGCCACGCCCTCAAGATTGCCGGTGATCCGGGCGACGCCGATGCCCTCAGTGATCGAGGAGCCCTCGGCGGTCATCTCGCCCTTGGTGAACCAGTTGAACAGGGCCGCGCCGGCCGGATCGGCCAGGGCGATCCGGATATTGGGATTGCGTTCCTTCAGAAAGGCCCCGACGCCGGCGATGGTGCCGCCGCTGCCGACGGTGCTGACGAAGGCGTCGATCCGGCCCTCGGTCTGTTCCCAGATCTCGCGGCCCGTGCCGCGATAGTGGGCGTCGCGGTTGGCCAGGTTGTCGAACTGATTGGCCCAGACGGCGCCGTTCGGTTCGCTGGCGTCCAGCTCCCGGGCCAGACGCCCGGAATAGTGGACGAAATGGTTGGAGCTGGAGAAGGGCGCGGCGTCCACCTCGATCAGGCGGGCCCCCAGGGCACGGATCGCGTGTTTCTTTTCCTCGGCCTGGGTGCGGGGGATGACGATGACCACGGGATGGCCCAGCGCCGCGCCGGTCAGGGCCAGGCCGATCCCGGTATTGCCCGCCGTGCCTTCGACGATGGTGCCGCCGGGGCGCAACGAGCCGTCCGCGCGGGCGGTGGTGACGATGGACAGGGCCGCCCGGTCCTTGATCGACTGGCCGGGGTTCATGAACTCGGCCTTACCCAGGATGGTGCAGCCCGTTTCTTCCGACAGGCGGTTGAGCCGGATCAGGGGCGTATTGCCGATCAAATCGATGATCGAGGCGCGGATGGCCATGAGAAGTCTCGAACCGAAGGGAGGGATCGTTCAGGCGGATAGGGCGGCTTGCCGGCGACCAAGGTGAATGCCGCACTCGACCTTGTCCACGCCGGACCAGCGCCCGGCCCGCCGATCCTCGCCGCTATCCACCGGCTGGGTGCAGGGCCAGCAGCCGATCGAGGCATAGCCCTGATCGACCAGCGGGTGACGCGGCAGGTCGCGGGCTTCGGCATGGGCCGCGATCTGGTCCGGCACCCACGCCGCGACGGGATTGATGCGCAGCGACCCATCCACGACCTCGACGATGTCGAGCCCGTGGCGCGTCCGGGCCTGATGCCGCTTGCGGCCGGTGATCAGGGCGGTGAACCCCTCGGCCGCCCGCGCTAGGGGCCGGACCTTGCGCAGGTCGCAACAGGCATCGGGGTCGGTCTGCCAAAGGGTTCCGGTGGGATCGATCCGAGCGAGCTCGGCGGGGTCAGGGATGACGATCCGAACGTCGGACAGGCCCAGCTGCTCGCTCAACTGGCGACGATAGGACAGGGTCTGAAGGAAATGCTGCCCGGTCTCCAGGAAGATGACCGGGATAGCCGGGTCGGCCTCGGCGACATGGTCCAGCAGCACCGCCGCTTCGGCCCCGAACGACGACAGGACGGCGATCTTCAGGCCCAGACCCGGGTCCAGGACGGTCCTCAGAATGGTCGTGGCGTCGGCCCCCGCGAGGCGGGCGTTCAAGGTCCGGGCCAGGGCGTGCGTATCCACCGCCGCGGGCGGGCGGGCGGCGCGGCGGTTCCAGGCGGGACGGGCGGGACGGGCGGGGTCGGTCGCGGGCTGATAGACGGTGGTGAAGGCCCCCAGCATGCGCCGCCATGCGCCGGGGTCCGACCCCGGCGGCAGCTCGACGGCGTCGAAGCCCGAGCGGTGCAGGTGCCGCGCCTGATCCGGCAGGACATCCCCGGCCGCAACCAGCCGGTGACGCCAGCCCCGCTCGCGCAGGGTCGCGGCCAGAGAAAAACCGCGTCCGTCGCGGAACGCCTCGAACACCACGACCAGGCTGGTCTGCCCCTCGGCCTGGGCCTCCACGGCGTCCAGCGGGGTCGAGCCGACCAGGCGCGGGCCTTCGGCGGCCTGCTCAAGCAGTTGCATCGGCGGCTCCATAGATGGCGTCGCCGAACGGCTGGGTGCCCACCCGTCGGACCGTATCGATGAACAGCTCGCCCTCGGTGCGGATGGCCCGATAGCGGTCCAGGGCGCGGGCGATGGCGGGGGCGACCTCGTCGGCCGGCAGGCTGCGGCCGACGATGGTGCCCAGGGCGGCCTGTTCGTCGGGCGAGCCGCCGACGGTGATCTGGTAGTATTCCTCGCCCTTTCGATCGACGCCCAAGACGCCGATGTGGCCGACGTGGTGGTGACCGCAGGCGTTGATGCAGCCGCTCATGTTGATCCGCACCGGCCCGATGTCTTCTTGCAGGTCCAGGTCGGCCAGCTGGCGCGACAGGGCCTGGGCAACCGGGATGGATCGGGCGTTGGCCAGGCTGCAATAGTCCAGGCCGGGGCAAGCGATGATGTCGGTGACCAGGTCGGCGTTGGGCGTGGCCAGACCCGCCGCCTCCAGACGCCGCCAGACCTCGGGCAGGTCGTCCAGCCGCACATGGGGCAGGACCAGGTTCTGTTCGTAGGCGGCGCGCACCTCGTCGAACGAGAACCGCTCGGCCAGGTCGGCGACCGCCTCCATCTGGGCGGCGGTGATGTCGCCCGGCACGCCGCCGACCGGCTTCAGCGAGATGACGGCGCTGGCATAGCCCGGCGTGCGGTGGCGGCGGACGTTGTTGCGGTTCCAGCGGGCGAAATCGGGCTCGACCAGGGTCGCGCGGGCGACGGCTGCGCTGCGGCTGTCCGCCGGCTGGAACGCGGGCGGGGCGAAATAGGCGCGGATGCGGTCCAGTTCGGCCTCGGGTAGGCGCAGGTCCTCGCGTTTCAGGGTCGCGAAATGGCGCTCGACCTCCTCGCGGAAGGCATCGATGCCCAGGGCTTCCACCAGGATCTTGATCCGCGCCTTGTGGATGTTGTCGCGCCGCCCCAGCAGGTTGTAGGCCCGCAGGATCGCCGTCAGATAGGCCAGCAGGTCGCGGCCCGGCACCGCCTCGGCGATCTCCTGGGCGATGTGCGGCAGACGGCCCTGACCCCCACCGACGAAGACGCGGAAGGCGGTCTCGCCGTCCGCGCCGCGCACGATCCGCAGCCCGACGTCATGGGTGCGGATGGCGGCGCGGTCGCGGGCCGCGCCGGTCACGGCGATCTTGAACTTGCGCGGCAAAAACGAGAATTCGGGGTGGATGGTCGACCATTGGCGCAGGATTTCGCACCAGGGGCGCGGATCCTCAATCTCGTCCTGGGCGGCGCCGGCGAAGACGTCGGTGGTGACGTTGCGGATGCAGTTGCCCGAGGTCTGGATGGCGTGCATCTCGACCTCTGCCAGATCGTGCAGGATCGCCGGCAGGTCGGTCAGGGCCGGCCAGTTGAACTGAATGTTGGTGCGGGTGGTGAAATGGCCATAGCCCTTGTCATAGGTCCGGGCGATGTGGGCCAGCCTGCGCATCTGACGACCGTTCATCACGCCATAGGGAACCGCGACCCGCAGCATATAGGCGTGCAGTTGCAGATAGACGCCGTTCATCAGGCGCAGCGGCTTGAACTGGTCCTCGGTCAGGGCGCCCGAGACGCGGCGACCGACCTGGTCGCGGAATTCCTCGATCCGCTCCTTGACCAGGGCGGCGTCGAACTCGTCATAGCGATACATCGGAGACCCCCAGGCTGTTGCCGACCGTGGGGCCCGCGGCGCGGATGCTCTCCTTGAGCCGGTCCCGGCCCGATGGCCGACCGTCCGTCGCCTCGATCAGATAGGGATTGACCAGGACGTCCGAGCGCAGACGGGCCCGCTCCAGTGCGGGCTCCGCCTCGGCATCCCTCAGCCGCGCCGCCTGGTCCAGCAGGGAAGTCAGGTCGCCGTCCGCCGCCACATAGGCCACGCGCCCGTCGTCCAGCCGATTGCCGGTGATCAGTTTCACGCCGCAGCCTCCAGCAGCCGCTCGTCCGACCGGGCGAAGGCCGCCGTCTCGCCGACGAACAGCATGGCCGGACCGCTGATCTGTGCCTGCCGCACCAGACCCCCCAAACCGTCGAGACGGCCGGTCAGGATGCGCTCGTCCGGGCGGGTGCCGTTCTCGACCACCGCGACCGGCGTCGCGGCGTCGCGCCCGGCGGCCAACAGCCGCGCCGCCACCGTCTCGGCCAGACCGACCCCCATGTAGATCGCCAGGGTGTGGTTCGGCGTGGCCAGGGCCGACCAGTCCGCCTCCTCCCCGCCGGGCTTGGCCTGAGCCGTCGCCAGGGTCACCGCCTGGGCGTGATCGCGGTGGGTCAGGGGCAGGCCCGCCGAGGCGGCGCAGGCCAGGGCCGCCGTCACCCCCGGCACGACGAAGACCGGAATACCGGCGGCGCGCATGGCCTCCAGCTCCTCGCCTCCGCGTCCGAACACGAAGGGATCGCCGCCCTTCAGCCGGACTACGCGATGGCCGGCGCGGGCCTCGGCGATCATCAGGGTCTCGATCTGGTCCTGGGGCACGGAATGATCACCGCGCGTCTTGCCGACATAGAGGCGGCGCGCGTCGCGGCGGGCGCGGTCCAGCACGGCGGTCGGCACCAGCCGGTCGTGGATGATCACATCGGCGTCCTGGAGCACGCGCAGGGCCTTCAGCGTCAGCAGCTCCGGATCGCCGGGGCCCGCCCCGACGATATGGATAATGCCCTGTCCCGGCCGGGTCGCGTTCAGCTGGCGGAGCATCTCGCGCCGCGCCTCGGCCATCCGCCCAGCGCCGGCCAGCTCCAGCGCCGGGCCGCGAAACGCCTGTTCCCAGAACCGGCGCCGGGCGATGAAATCCTCGGTCGTGGACTGGACGACCTCGCGCAATTCCCCCGCCAGCCGGGCCAGCGGTCCGAGGGCGGCCGGCAGGACGGCCTCGATCCGAGATCGCAGCTCGCGCGCCAGGATCGGGGCCGAGCCACCGGTCGCGACCCCGACGACGACCCCGTCGCGGTCGATCAGGGCCGGAGTATGGAAATCGCTCAGGGCCGGTCGGTCGACGACATTCACCTGGGCTCCGGCCGCGCGGGCGAGGGCCGCCAGCAGTGCCGCCTCCTCGGCGTCTTCAACGCCGATGAAGACCAGCCGCGCGGCGGCGAAATCTTCGTGTGTCGGGATGCGCGAGATCGGCACCGGCGCCTGCTGGGGACGCTCCATGGCACCCGGTGGGCCGTCGGGTGTGAACCAGGTCAACCGCGCCGGCGACCCCAGGAACAGCCGCAGCTTGGCGATCGCGGCCTCGCCGCCGCCGACGACGACGACCGGCGTGTTCTCCAGCGGGATGGATGCGAGGAAGAGGCGCATCGGGGGGACTCCGGGACCATGGGCCGGCGGGTACAGCCGACGGGTCCGACGACCTATCGACCTCGTCCGGTCCGGTCACAAACCAGATTGCCTTGTGTCACCTGATAGGATTTCTATAGCCGATGGCCCGCCCCCTGCTGCCCCTCAACGCCCTCCGCGCCTTCGAGAGCGCCGCGCGGCACCTGAATTTCTCGCGCGCGGCCGAGGAACTGTTCGTCACCCCCGGCGCGGTCAGCCAACAGGTGCGGCTGCTGGAAGAGACCATCGGCGGGGCCCTGTTCCGGCGCGAGGCGCGCGGGCTGCAGCTGACCGACCTCGGCCGCGCCGCCGTGCCGGTGCTGCGCGAGGGGTTCGACCGGCTGACGGACGCCTCGGCCCTGTTGCGGGAGCCGCCGCGTCGGCGACAGGTGTCGGTCAGTGTCGCCCCATCCTTCGCCGCCAAATGGCTGATGCCGCGAATGGACGACTTTCGTCGGGCGCATCCGGATATCGAGGTGTGGATTTCCGCCGACATGGAGCCGGTCGATCTGCACGACGGGGTGGTCGATCTGGCGGTGCGGTACGGTCCTGGCGGCTACACGGATCATGCGACCGAGCGGCTGATGATCGAGACGGTGCTGCCGGTCTGTTCACCGCGCCTGATGACCGGCCCGCATCCCATCGCCAGGCCGGGGGACCTGGTTCACCATGCCCTTCTGCACGACGCCTCGGCCAACAGCGATCCCAGCGGCCCGGACTGGGCCATGTGGCTGAAGGCGCGGGGCGTGCGGCACCCCGATCCTCGGCGAGGCTCGCGCTTCAACCAGTCTAGCCTGCTGATCGAGGCGGCGATCGCCGGCCATGGCGTGGCCTTGGCCAAGCGCACCCTGGCCCAGGCCGACCTGACCGCTGGACGGCTGGTCGCGCCGTTTCCCGACGGCAGCGAAGCAGTCGGTTTCGCCTATCACGTCATCCTGCCGCGCGACCGGCAGCCTTCGCCCAGCGCCTCGGCGTTCGTCGCCTGGCTGAAGCGCCAGGCCGTCGATCACGACAACAACATGGACCAGCTTTAGAGCGTGATGACTTTGGCCGGCACCGCCTCGCACCGTCACCCTCGGGCTTGACCCAAGGGTCGGACGTTGGCCAGTCGAGAAGGGGACGGGTCGCGCGGACGGCTATGTGCCTGCTTTTTCGCATGAACAGACGGATGGTCCGACCCTCGGGTCAAGCCCGAGGGTGACGGTGTGGTTTCATCTCAACGCATCACGCTCGAAGGCATCGCCGCTGGCAGATTTCCTGAGGGCTGGGCGGACATAAACTCGTTCGACCGGCCGGGCCGGGTTGGGCAGGACGGTGCCGACAGGAGCGACCATGCGCGCATCGGCCCAGATCGACACTGCCCCCCACGCCGCGCCCCGACCGGCGCTCAGCGCCCACCTGCGCCGGCTGGAGAGTGAGGCCATCGAAATCCTGCGCGAGGTGGCCGCCACCGCCCGCAACCCGGGCATGCTGTATTCGATCGGCAAGGATTCCGGCGTGATGCTGCACCTGGCGGCCAAGGCCTTCTATCCGGCACCGCCGCCGTTCCCGCTGCTGCATGTCGATACGACGTGGAAATTCCGCGACATGATCCGGCACCGCGACCAGATCGCGGACCGCTACGGCATCAGGCTGATCGTGCATGTCAATCACGACGGGCTGGCGCGCGGCGTGGGTCCGGTGACGTCCGGCTCGACCCTGCACACCCAGGTCATGAAGACCGAGGCGTTGAAACAGGCGCTGGACCTGCACGGTTTCGACGCGGCATTCGGCGGCGCGCGCCGCGACGAGGAGAAGTCGCGGGCCAAGGAGCGCATCTTCTCGTTCCGCAACGCCCAGCACGGCTGGGATCCGCGCCGCCAGCGCCCCGAATTCTGGCGGCTGTACAACACCCGCATCCATGCCGGCGAAAGCCTGCGGGTCTTTCCCCTGTCGAACTGGACCGAGCTGGACGTGTGGGAATACACCCGCGCCGAGGCCATCCCGGTGGTCCCGCTGTATTTCGCCGCGCCGCGTCCGGTGGTCTGGCGACAGGGCGCGATGATCGTGCGCGACGACGACCGCCTGCCTCTGCTGCCCGGCGAGACGCCCCAGGTGAAGCGGGTCCGGTTCCGGTCGCTGGGCTGTTATCCACTGAGCGCGGCGGTGGAGTCCGACGCCGCCGACCTGGACGACGTCATCGCCGAACTGCGGGCTAGCCAAATATCGGAACGCCAGGGCCGGTTGATCGACGGCGACGAGACCGCCTCCATGGAGATGAAGAAGCGCGAAGGCTATTTCTGATGGACGGCAACGACTTTTCTGGGCCCGGCCGGCGCGACCTGCTGCGGTTCCTGACTTGCGGCTCGGTCGATGACGGCAAATCGACCCTGATCGGCCGGCTGCTGTTCGAAATCGGCCAGGTCCACGACGACCAGCTGGCCGTGCTGGCCCGCGAATCGCGCCGCTTCGGCACCACCGGCGAGGCGCCGGACTATGCGCTGCTGCTGGACGGGCTGGAGGTCGAGCGCGAGCAGGGCATCACCATCGACGTCGCCTATCGCTATTTCTCGTCGCCGCGTCGCAGCTTCATCGTCGCCGACACGCCGGGTCACGAGCAATACACCCGCAACATGGCGACCGGAGCCTCGACCTGCGACCTGGCGGTCATCCTGGTCGATGCCACCAAGGGGCTGAGCCCCCAGACAGAACGGCACAGCCGCATCGCCGCTCTGTTCGGGGTGGGGCAGGTGGTCCTGGCCATCAACAAGATGGACCGGATCGCCGGCGACGAGGCGGTCTTTCGCGGCATTGAACGGGCCTATGCGGATTTCGCCGACTCGCTCGGCTTTCGGTCGGTTATCGCCATTCCCACCAGTGCCCTGGGTGGCGACAATCTGGCCCGGCTTTCGGAGCTCACGCCCTGGTACGACGGTCCGACCCTGCTGAAAGCCCTCGAGACCGCGGAAACGACCCCCGCCGTCGCCTCGGCGCCGTTTCGCTTTCCGGTGCAGTACGTCAACCGGCCCGACGCCGGTTTTCGCGGCTACAGCGGCACGGTGGCGGCCGGCCGGGTGCGCAGCGGCGACCGCATCGTGGTCTGCCCGTCGGGTCGGGCGGCCACGGTGGCTCGGATCGTCACCTGGGACGGAGACCGCGTCTCCGCCCACGCCGGCGACGCCGTGACCCTGGTCCTGAGCGAGGACGTCGATGTGGCGCGCGGCGACGTTCTGGCCCACCCCCACGACCGCCCGGCCTCGGTGGAGCGGTTCGCCGGCGACCTGATGTGGCTGGACGATGCGCCGTTCGACGCCTCGCGGGGCTATCTGGCCCGGATCGGCACGTGGACGGGGCCAGTGCGGCTGGCCGGCCCCGGCGGCCCGCTCGCCGGCCTGTCGGCGAACGCGATCGAGCCGGGGATCCTGACCCTGTCCGCCCCCATCGCTTTCGACGCCTTTCAGGACAACCCGACGACGGGTGGCTTCATTCTGATCGACCGCGAGAGCAACGCCACCGTCGCGGCCGGCGTCGCGCGCCGAGCCGTCGATCAGATCGCCAATATCCATCCGGTACCCTCCACGGTGGATCGTCTGGACCGTGACCGCCTGAGCGGCCACCGCGGCGGCGCGGTGTGGTTCACCGGCCTTCCGGGATCAGGCAAGTCGACCATCGCCGCCGAGGTCGAGCGCCGGCTGCACGCGCGCGGGGTGCGCACGGTCCTGCTGGACGGAGACAATCTGCGGCACGGCCTGAACCGCGACCTGGGCTTCTCCGACGCCGACCGGGCCGAGAACGTCCGCCGCGCGGGCGAGGTCGCGCGCCTGTTCGCCGACAACGGCGTGGTGGCCCTGTGCGCCCTGATCTCGCCGTCCGAGCCCCAGCGCCAGGCCATTCGCCACAGGTTCGAGCACCGCCCGTTCCTGGAGGTCTTCGTCGACGCCCCGCTGGCCGTATGCCGCGCCCGCGACCCCAAGGGCCTGTACGCCCGCGCCGCGACGGGCCAGATCACCGACCTGACCGGGGTCGGCTCAGCCTATGACCGGCCCGCTCGACCCGATCTGACGCTGGACACCCAGCTGCTGTCGCCCGACGAGGCCGCCGATCGGGTCGTCGGATTGATCGACACCGTCTTCGAGATTCCGCCCGGCTCGGCCTGATCGGCTCGAAGGATGACGACCGCGCGGCCGATGCGCTTTCGCCTTCGGATGCCGCCGTGCGTCGCTGCCGCCCCGCCTGAACCCGTGATTCGAACGACGCTTGGGAGCCCACCTGCCGACCGCGACGTCCGGCGCGCACCCCGACTTTTCGATGATTCAAAAGTGGCAGTGGACGATCCGCGCATTGTCTCGAGTTCCGCGACGCACGGTGCCGAAGGGCGAGGGCCACGGGTGCGCCTGACGCGTCCGATCAAGACCACCGAGTCGTATCCGCTAGCGCCGGATCACGACCCGAAGACTGGCACCTTCGAGCCAGAATCGGTCATATTCATCTCACTCGACCTTGCAGGATATCGGCTGGCACTGGCATTAACCGCTGGGAGCATGGGCGCGCAGAAAGTCGTCTGCGCAGGCCTCGATGTGATCCATCAGGCGCTCCGGTTCCATCGGCGAGAGGCCGAACGCCGCCCGGAAATGCGCCTCGCCCTTGACCGCGCCGAGGAAGCGCCAGGCCGCGCCGTCAGGATCAGCCACGGACAGGCGCCCCAACTCCGTCTCGGCCCTAAGCCAGTCCGCGAAGCGGTTCTTCAGCGTCACCACGGCCGTCTCGAAGAACAGTTCCGCCATCCGCGGGGCCCGGCCAACCTCCGCCACCAGAACACGGTGCATGCCCAGCGCCTTTTCGCCGGTGACGAGGTCGAGAAACCGCGTCGCCAGAACGATCAGCATCTCCCGCACCGGGCGGTCGGGGTCGGGGATGAGCGCCGAGGGCGAGACGACGCGCTCGCACTCCTGTTTGAGGACCGCCCGGAACAGGCTCTCCTTGTCGGCGTATCGCGCATAGATGGTGGCTTTCGACACACCGGCGGACTGGGCCACGGCATCGACGCTCGCGGCCTCATAGCCGCGCTGCATGAACAGCTCACCTGCGGCCTGCAGAATGGCGTCGTCCTTGGCCTGGTCGCGCGGTCGTCCCCTGCGGACCGGCTCGGCGACATCGCGCGTCATCGCATCGTCACTTGACATACTGAACCGTTCGGTATTGTTATTCACACAGTAGCCCAGCTTAAGCCGTTGCGCCACCTCCGACGCAACCTAACCCCGGAAACAAGGGATTCCGAGGATGAGAGACGTTGCGCTCAAGATGCTGCTCGGCGACAGCGCCAAATACCTGGCCCTGGTGTTCGGTGTGGCTTTCGCCACCCTGCTGATGAGCCAGCAGGTGTCGATCTTCGTCGGGCTGATGACCCGCACGGCCAACCAGGTGCTGGACGTGCGAGAAGCCGACGTCTGGGTCATGGATCCCCGCGTCCGTTATGTGGATGAGGTCGAGGCCCTGCCGGACGCCGCCCTGGGTCGTGTCCGGTCGGTTGAGGGGGTGGAATGGGCGACGCCGCTCTACAAGGGCCTGGCCATCCTGCGCACCCGTGACGGCCTGATCAACCAGGTCAGCCTGGTCGGGGTCGATGACGAAAGCCTGGTCGGCGCGCCGCGGGACTGGCTGGCGGGCGATCTCGCCTCGCTGCGGGTGCCGGGCGGGATCGTGTTCGACAAGGAGGGGGCCGGCCTGATCTGGCCGGATGACGATCCCTTGACCAAGGTCGGGGTCGAGGCGGAGATCAACGACCGGCGCGTGGTGGTCAGCGGCATCGCCGACGCCTCGCCGCCCTTCATCACCTTTCCCATCGCCTATGTGCGCTATTCCGAGGCGCTGACGCTGACGCCGTCGGCGCGCAACAAGATGTCCTTCGTCTTGGTCCGGGCCCGGGACGGCGAGGATCCCAAGGCCCTGGCCGCGCGGATCACCGAACAGACCGGCTATCAGGCCCTGAGCTGGGACCAGTTCGCCTGGCGCTCGGTGCAGTACTATCTGACCCGGACCGGCATCCCCGTGAATTTCGGCATCACCGTGATGCTGGGCTTCGTGGTCGGGGCGGCGGTGACGGCCCAGACCTTCTATCTGTTCGTGATCGAGAACCTGCGCCAGTTCGGGGCGCTGAAGGCCATCGGGGCCACCAATGGCCAGATCACCGCCATGGTGCTGCTTCAAGCGGCCGTGGTGGGGGCCATGGGTTATGGCCTGGGCATGGGCGGGGCGGCCCTATTCTTTACCTTCGTGCGCGGCGGGGCGGCCCTGGAGGATTTCTACCTGCCCTGGCAGGTGTTGGTCGGGACCGGCGTGGTGGTCTTCCTGATCATCATGATCTCGTCGCTGGGCTCGCTGCTGAAGGTCTATCGCGTCGATCCCGCCATAGTGTTCCGGGGCTGAGCGCCATGGCCTTCGACGCCCCCGTCATCGCCCGCGACATCGACATGGCCTTCGGGTCGAACGGTTTGTCGACGCAGGTTCTGTTCGGCATCGATCTGGAGATCGCGGCGGGGGAGCTGACCATGCTGGTCGGCCCGTCCGGCTGCGGCAAGACCACCCTGCTGTCGATCCTGTCCGGAACCCTGAAGCCGACGGGCGGGCGGGTCGAGGTCATGGGCCAGACCCTCACCGCCATGCGCGACGCCGACAAGGTCCGGCTGAGACGCCGGCGGATCGGCTTCATCTTCCAGCAGTACAATCTGCTGCCGGCCCTGACCGCGTCCGAGAATGCGGCCATTGCCCTGGTCACCGCCGGCGTGCCGCTGAAGGTCGCAGCCGCCAGGGCGCGCGTCGTCCTGGAAACCCTGGGCATGGGGCCGCACGTCGACAAGCTGCCGCGCCAGTTGTCGGGCGGCCAACAGCAGCGGGTCGCGATCGCCCGGGCCATCGTTCACGAGCCCGATCTGGTGGTGTGCGACGAGCCGACCGCCGCCCTGGACGCCGAGACGGGCCGCCAGGTCATGGGCCTGTTGAAGGCCGCCGCCGCCGGGCCCGGGCGCGCGGTGCTGGTCGTGACCCACGACAACCGCATTTACGGCTACGCCGACCGCATCATCGCCATGGAGGACGGCCGCATCGTCGGTGACAGCCGCCACGGCACGCTCCCGGAGGATATCCATGTCCACTGACGTTCGCCGCCTGGCGTCCCGCGCCGCCCTGCCCCTCATCTCCGCCGGCCTGTTCGTCTTCGCCGTCTCGACGGTGATCCAGCCCGGACGGACCCGCGCCGAGCCGCCCGCCGCGCCCCCGACCGCCCCCGCCTCCTCCGCCCTGGCCGGCGTCGGGGTGGTGGAGCCGGAAAGCGAGCTGATCGCCGTCGCGACCGAACTGCCGGGCGTGGTGCGCCAGGTCGCCGTCCAGGCCGGGGATCGGGTCACGCGCGGCCAGCCCCTGTTCGTTCTGGATACCCGCGCCGCCCGCGCGGCGCTCACGGCGGCCTCGGCCGACGCGACCTCGGCCGACGCCGCCGTGCGGGTCGCCGAGGCGGCCCTGGCCGACGAGCGGCAGCGGCTGTCGCTGTTCGACATCGTCGACGACCCTCGCGCCGTATCGACCGATGAGCGCGAGCGCCGCCGCTTCGCGGTCCGGCGGGCCGAGGCCGCCGTCGGCCAGGCGCGCGCCCAGGCCCAGGCCGCCCGCGCCCAGGTCGCGGTGCGGCGGACCGACCTGAACCGGCTGACGGTCACCGCGCCGATCGACGGGCGCATCTATCGGGTCGATGTCCGGCCTGGGGAGTATGCGTCGGCTGGTCCTTCGACCACGCCGGCGATGACGCTGGGGGCCGACGGGCGGCTGCATGTGCGCGCCGAGTTCGACGAGGCCGACGCCGGGCGCTTGCGCGTCAATGGCCGCGCCCAGGGCGTCCTTCGGGGGTCTCCGGGACAGCTGATTCCCCTGACCTTCGTGCGGGCCGAGCCCCAGGTCGTCGAGAAACGCGCCCTGTCCGGCGGATCGGAGCGGGTCGATACCCGGGTGGTCGAGGTCATCTACAGTTTCGATCCGGTCGATGTGCCCGCCTATCTCGGCCAGAGGATGGACGTCTTCGTCGGCGCGCCGACGGCGTCACGGGGCGGATCATGACCGGCGCATCGCGGCTCGCGCTCCTCGTCGTCGGCATGGCGCTCGGTGCCTGCGCCTCGGCCCTGCCCCCGGTCCCGGCACCGCGACCGACGCCCTTGGCCTGGACCGAGACCCCATTCGTGCCGGACGTCGAGGTCGAGGACCGCTGGTGGCTGGCGTTCGACGACCCGGTTCTGACGGAACTGATCGACCAGGCGGACGACGCCGACGACATCGCTCTCGCCCAGGCGCGGCTGGACGTGGCGCTGGCGCGTCTGGGGGCGGCCCGGGCCCGGCTTCGTCCGGACCTATCAGCCACGGCGAACGCGGACAGCCAGCGCGTCGATGATCTGGAACAGGATCAGATCCAGGGCCTGCTGGCGCTGGCCTGGAGTCCCGACCTCAATGGCGCCCTCGCCGCCCGGACCCGGGCGGACGAGGCCGCGACGCTCGCCGAGGCCGCCCGGCTGGCGGCGGTCCGGCAGGCGACCCGTGCCACGGCGGCGCGGCTCTATGTCGCCTGGGTCGAGGCCGCGGCACGGGCCGACACTGCGGATCGATCCGTGGCCGCGCTGAGCGACAGTCTGGCCCTGTCCGACACACGCGCACGCGCCGGGCTGACCTCCGGCCTCGATCCGGCCGCCGCCCAGGCCCAGCTGTCGGCCGCCCGGGCCCGACCGGTCGCCGCGCGCGAAGCCGCCGACACGGCGCGTTTGGGACTGGAAGCCCTGCTCGGTCTTGCGCCGGGGACGCTGAGGTCTGAACCGGTCGGGGCCGCGCCCATGCGATTGTCGGAGGCTGCACCCGGCCTGCTGGCTCCCGTCGCCGTTCTTGCGCGGCGGCCCGATGTGGGTGCCGCCGAAGCCGACCTGCTGGCGTCGGGGTTCCAGGCCGACGCCGCCCGCCGCGACTTCTGGCCGTCCCTGTCGCTCTCGGCGGCCCTGGGCGGCCAGGAGGCCGAACCGATCACCCCGTTCACCGCCTCCGGGGGGCTGGTGCAGGTTGCCGGGACTCTGGCCGGTCCGCTGTTCAGTTTCGGGCGCCTGGAGGCGGAACGCGACGGGGCCGACGCGCGCCGTCTTGAGGCCGCCCTGACCTTGCGCCGGACCGCGACCCAGGCGCTGGCGGAGGTCGAACAGGCGCTGGTCGCGGACCGCTCGGCGGGGACGCGGACCCAGGCTCTGGGTGAGGCCGTGGCGGCCGGACGGGATCGCGTCTCGCTGGCCTCCAGTCGCTATCGCGCCGGTCTGTCGCCGCTGCTCGACGTGCTGGTGGCGCAGGACGCACTCGCCGTTGCGGAGGCCGACCTCGCCACCGCCCGCGGTGATCAGGCCCGTGCCCGGATCGCGATCGCCGTCGCCATGGGCCTGGGTGCGGCCTGATCCGTCGCAGGATGGCCCTTCAGTTCGCCGGCCCTCGTCTCCGGCTGCGCTCCGAGATCAGCCATGCCCGCGTCGCGGCATCCGCCGACAGGCCGATCGCCATGGCGAAGGCTTCGTCAGCCTCGCCTGATTGTCCGGCATCCGACAGGGCCCGCGCCCGCACCGCCCACCACGGCTGATAAGCCTTGAAGGTTGCCGGCTCCAGTGTGTCCAGCACGGCCACCGCTTCCAGGGCACGACCACTGCCGACCAAGGCAGCCGCGAGTCCGACGCGCACCCCCACGGTCGGATAGCCGTCGTCGAGCAGTCGATACAGGCCGACGATCTGGTCCCAGGGCACGACACCCGTCAGGGCGCGCTCCGCATGGGCGGACTGGATCGCCGCCTCCAGCTGAAACCGGCCCAGCCGCCCGAACCGTGCCGCTCGCCGCAGCGCCGCCTCGGCCTCCAGGACCAGAGACCGGTCCCACAGAACCGTGTCCTGTTCCATCAGCGGAACATACCGCCCGCCGTCGTCGCGGCGTGCCGATCGCCGTGCTTCGCAGTGAAGCATCAGGGCCAGAAGGCCCAGCGCCTCAGGCTGGTCCGGCATCAGCCGGGTCAGCAGCCGGCCCAGCCAGATCGCCTCACCGCTGAGGTCGCGAGCCCGGCCCTCGACATCGGCCAGGTCATCCCAGGCCAGGCCATAGGCGGCATAGACCGCCTCCAGCACGTCGTTCAGCCGCTCGGCCAGATGCTCCGGCTCGGGCGTCTCGAAACGCAGACCCGCATCCCGGATGCGGGTCTTGGCCCGGACCAGCCGCTTGGCCATGGCGTCCGGGGAGATCAGGAAGGCCGAGGCCATCCGCCCGGCCTCGACGCCCAGGACGGCCTGCAGCATCAGGGCGGCGCGTGCCGCCGGATCGATCGCCGGATGGGCACAGACGAACATCAGCTTCAGCCGGTCGTCCGGGAAGCCGGCGGATTCACTCATGGCCTGGGCCTCGTCCGCCGCGTCCAAGAGATGGGCCTGGGACGCCGTCCGGGTTGTCTGGCGACGGGCGGCGTCGATCAAACGGCGTCTGGCGGCCGCCATCAGCCAGGCTTCCGGCCTGTCGGGCACGCCGGTCCGAGGCCAGGTCGCAAGGGCCGCGGCGAAGGCATCGGCCAAGGCGTCTTCCGCCGCCGCGACATCACGCGATCGCCGCGCCAGATAGGCGACCAGCCGTCCATAGGACTCCCGAGCCGCGTGCTCGGCCGCCTCCGCCGCGATCACCGGGAGGTCACCGGGGCGGCATCTCGACCAGCGGGCGGACCTCGACGCCCGCGTCCGTGGCCGACGGACAACGGGCCGCCCATTCCAGTGCTGCGTCCAGATCGGCGACGTCGATGACGAAATAGCCGCCGAGCTGTTCCTTGGCCTCCGCGAACGGTCCGTCCTGAACATGGCGTCGGCCGTCGCGCAGACGGACCGTCGTCGCCGTAAGCACGCGCTTGAGGCCGGCGCCATCGACCATCACGCCCGCCTCGGCCAGGGCTTGGCCATAGGCGCTCCAGGCACCCCAATAGCGGCCGGCATTGGCGTTCTCGCGATCCGCGAAGGCCGCTTCGGTCTCATAGGGCAGGATCATGAACTTCATCGGGTCTCTCCATTGAATTCAGGTGCCGGCCAAATGACCGATCTATCGTGATGACGTCTGAAGGGTGTCCGCCTGGACATCCCCTCAAAGAAAGCGCGATCCCGTCCGCGATCCCACGGACTATCCGGCCTCGATCGCGGTTCTGTCCAGCGGATGCCGGCTCGTGCGTCAGGGGATCGAGAGCGAACGGTTCGCCATTCTCAAACCAAGGAAAACCACGATGCACAGACGTCTCATTCCCGCCCTCGGGCTGGTCGCGGCGATCGGCCTGACCTCCGCAGGCCCGGCGAACGCCGAAGAATACACGATCTTGATCTACGAAAGCCCTGCCGATCTGGCCGCCCGGACCGATGTAGGCCGCGCTGCGGACTACTGGAACGGCTACAATGCCTTCGCCGGCGAACTGGCCCAGGCCGGTGTCCTGCGGGGCGGTTCGGCCCTGTCCGAAACCACGGCCGTCACCGTGCGCGGGCGCGGCGGAGCCGATACAGCCGTTTCGGGCGCGCGGCTCGGCGGCTATTTCGTGATCGATGTCGCCGATCTTGACGCCGCGCGTCGCTGGGCGGCCAAGGCGCCCGCTGGGGCGGTCGCCGTGGAAATCCGCCCCCATCGGCCCAACCCTACGATGGCATCCTCCGCGATGGCGATGCCGCGTTGACGGGCTCTTCGCCGAGACGCTCCATCCCCGCGCTGGGAAAAGCCCTATGATGCGTCCGAACTGGTCGCTTCCCTGACCCGTCTGATCGCCTGACCATGGGTGGTCCCGACCGAGGACGGGTCCGCGGGAGGGGACGTCGCCGCCCGGCTGAGGCTGGCCATGGACCTGTCCGATCTGGCCGTGTGGGACATGGACGCCGAGGCGGCGACCATCACCTGGGACGCGCGGGGCACCGAAATCCTTGGCTTGGCCTCCGCGCCGGATTTCCGCTTCGACGACTGGCTGGCGCGCGTTCATCCGGAGGACCGCGAAGTCCTGCGCACCCTGGCCGAGGATGTGCTGAACGACCCCGCGACAGCCGAACTGGAGGTCGACCTCCGCTATTGCCGACCCGACGGCGCGATCCGGTTCCTGACCAAGCGATCGCGAATCCTGCGTAACGGCGACGGCCAGCCCAGGCGCGTCCTTGGCGTCTTCGCGGACGAGACCGATCGGCGCGAGGCGGAACAGCAGGCGCAGCGCCTGCTGGCCCAACTGCAGCACCGGATCAAGAACATGGCCGCCGTAACCCGCTCCATGGCCATGCGCACCCGCCGCAACAGCCCGGACCTGGAGAGTTTCGCCGCCCATTTCGACGGCCGCCTGGGCACCTTCGCGCGCACCCACGGGATCTTGGCGCGCACGCCGCGCGGTGAGGCCTCGCTAGAGGAGATCCTTCGCGAAGAACTGCGCCAGGCCGGGGTCCCGGACATCGAAGGCTGGTTGCTGGAAGGCCCCTCGGTCATGCTGCGTCAACAGGCGGCCGAGCAACTGGCCTTGGCCATCCACGAACTGGCCACCAATGCCGTCAAGTTCGGCAGCGCGATCGACCCCGACGGAATCCTCGCGGTGACCTGGTCGGTCGAGGAGACCCCGCCCCCCCGCCTGACAAGCGACTGGTCCGAGACCGGTCCCGCCGACATCGCCCCGCGCGGCCCGGACGGGTTCGGCATCGACATGATTCTGCGCGCCCTGCCCTATCAGCTCGGGGCCGAGACCGAAATTGTGTTCGAGCGCAACGGTCTGCGTTGCCGGATATCCGTGCCGCTCGACACCGACCTGCGATGAGCGCCTTCCGCCAAGCATCCCTAAACCGGCTGGTCTTGGTCCGGCTGAACGGCCTGTCGCCGATCGGTGACGAGATGACCGCCGCCGTCATGGGCTTGGGCGGGCTCCAGGATCATCCGGCCGGGTCGGAGCTGGTCCGGGACCGCGAGGCCCTGTCGCCGCGGTTCGTGGTCTCGGGCTGGGCCGCGCGCGTCCGCTGGCTCGCCGACGGGCGGCGTCAGATCATCAGCTTCATCCTGCCGGGCGATAGCGTGGGTCTGTGCGAACGCCCCCAGCCGCTGGCCATGGTGCCGGTCGTCGCCCTGACTCGGGTCCAGACCCTGGACGCCAGCCCGATCCAGCACGCCCTGACCTCCCCCGGCACCTGGCCCGGCCTTGCTCAGGCCTCCCATATCGCCGCCTCCCTGGACGAGGCCGTTTTGATGGACCAGGTGGTCCGCCTGGGGCGTCAGGCGGCCTATGAGCGCCTGGCCCATCTGCTGCTCGAACCCGGCCATCGCCAGGAACAGGTGGGGCTGGGCACCGCGATCCAGTTCCCCTGTCCCCTGACCCAGGAAATGATCGCGGACGCCCTGGGTCTCAGCATCGTCCATGTGAACCGGACCCTGCAGCAGATGCGCCGCGAAGACCTGGTGGACCTGAAACAGGGTCGGGCCAGACTGCTGAAGCGCGATCTGCTGAAAATGATCGCCGACTGGCGCGTGCCCCAGCCCTCGGCCTGGACCGGCTGACGAAAGGCGCGACCAATCTGGGTGCGAGCGTTTCGTCAAAGCGGATGGAGGCTCGGGTATGCGCCAAATTTGCCCCACGGAGCGTTGCTGACGATCGGAGGGCGTCTGAGGGGCGGCTGTAGAAAATCTCGCCACAGGCAGCGCGATTGATCGATAGATTGAGGATGGTGCGACCAGAAGCAGGAGCTCGGGATGTTCAATCGCAGGCAGGTCTTGGTCGCCGGCGGGGCCTTGGCGGTGGCAGGGTGCGGCTCAGGCTCGGGCTCGGCGGCGGGCTCATCTTTGCTGAACGTGTCCTATGACCCGACCCGCGAACTGTACCGGGCCTACAACACCCTGTTCGATAGGGAGTGGCAGCGCCGAGGGAACCCGGCGGTGCGCGTCGAGCAGTCGCATGGCGGGTCCGGCAAACAGGCGCGATCGGTCATCGATGGGCTGCAAGCCGATGTCGTGACGCTGGCCCTGACCGGAGACATCGACGAGATCGCGTCGCGCGGACTGATCGACCCCGGCTGGGAACGGCGGCTGCCCAATAACTCCGCGCCCTACACCTCGACGATCGTCTTCCTGGTTCGGACCGGCAATCCCAAGGCGATCCGGGACTGGCCCGACCTGGTCAGGCCGGGCGTGGAGGTCATCACACCCAATCCCAAGACCTCGGGTGGGGCGCGCTGGAACTATCTGGCGGCCTGGGCCGATGCGCTGGCACGGCCCGGCGGGTCGGAGGCGACGGCCCTGGCGTTCGTCGGCCGGTTGTTCCGTCAGGTGCCGGTGCTGGATACCGGCGCGCGCGGGGCGACCACGACCTTCGTTCAGCGCGAAATCGGCGACGTCCTGCTGGCCTGGGAGAACGAGGCCTATCTGGCCATCGAGGAACTGGGCGCGGGCAGGGTCGAGATCGTCGCGCCGCCCCGGTCCATCCTGGCCGAACCGTCCGTGGCGGTGGTGGACGGCGTCGTCGACGACAAGGGCACCCGGGCGGTGGCGGAGGCGTATCTTCAGTTCCTGTACGACACCTCGGCCCAGGATCTCATCGCCCGGAACCATTACCGACCGCGCGATCAGGCTGTCGCCGCCCGCTATGCGGACACCTTCGCCCGGGTGGATCTGTCGACCATCGCCGATCTCGGCGGCTGGTCCGCGGTCCAGGCGAAACATTTCGCCGACGGCGGGGTGTTCGACGCCATCTATGGGCCGGCGGCTGGATGACGGAGGCCTCCATTCCGGCCCGAAGACGGCGCTGGCGTGAACCCAGCGTCCTGCCGGGGTTCTCCCTGGCGTTCGGGTTCACCCTGGCCTGGCTCGGCCTGATCGTTCTGATCCCGCTGGCCGCTCTGATCATTCGCCCTTGGGAACTGGGGATCGACGGCGTCTGGGCGACGATCTCCAGTCCCCGCGCGGTGGCGGCGCTGAGACTGAGTTTCGGCACGGCCCTGCTGGCCGCCGCGATCAATGCCGTGATGGGCCTGATCGTCGCCTGGGTGCTGATCCGATACGACTTTCCGGGGCGCCGGCTGGTGGACGCCATCGTCGATCTGCCGTTCGCCCTGCCGACGGCAGTCGCCGGTATCGCCCTGACCGCCATCTATGCCCCCAACGGGCCGATCGGCGGCCCCCTGGCCGAAATCGGCATCCGTACGGCGTTCACGCCTCTGGGCATTCTGATCGCCCTGATCTTCGTGGGCCTGCCGTTCGTGGTCCGGACGGTGCAGCCGGTCTTGGAAGACCTCGAGCGTGAGGTCGAGGAGGCGGCGGAAACCCTGGGCGCGGGCGCGTGGCAGCGCGCCTGGCTGGTCGTGTTGCCGGCACTGCTGCCGGTGCTGATCTCGGGCGCGGCCCTGGCGTTCGCGCGGGCGGTCGGGGAGTACGGTTCGGTGATCTTCATCGCCGGCAACATGCCGCTGAGATCGGAGATCGCGCCCCTGCTGATCGTCACCAGCCTGGAGCAATACGACTATGCGGGCGCCGCCGCGATCGGGCTGGCAATGCTGGCGCTGTCGTTCGTGCTGCTGCTGGCCCTGAACGCCGTTCAGGACTGGCTCGTCCGAAGGGTGGGGCCGTGAGCGCGGTCCGGACGTCATCCGTGCGCGGCGCGGCGCCCATCCTGATCGGGGTGGCGCTGATCTGGCTGGCGGCGGTGATCCTGTTGCCGTTGATCATGGTCTTCTTCGAGGCCTTCCGGCGCGGCGGCGAGGCCTTCATCGAAAGCTTCCGGGAATCCGACGCATGGGCCGCGATCCGGTTGACCCTGATCGTCGCGGCCATCTCGGTGCCCCTGAACGCCGTCTTCGGTCTGGCGGCGGCCTGGTCGTTCACCAAATTCGATTTCTGGGGCAAGAGCCTGCTGACGACGCTGATCGACCTGCCGTTCTCGGTCTCGCCGGTGATCTCGGGCCTGGTCTGGGTTCTGCTGTTCGGAGCCCAGGGCTTCTTCGCCCCAGCGCTGGAGGCGATGGGTGTCCGGGTCATCTTCACCGTGACCGGACTGGTGCTGGCGACCATCCTGGTGACGCTGCCGCTCGTCGCGCGCGAGTTGATCCCACTGATGCAGGAACAGGGCCGCGACGAGGAGGCCGCCGCAGTCACCCTGGGGGCCGGCGGCTGGTCGACCTTCTTTCTGATCACCCTGCCCAATGTGCGCTGGGCGCTGCTGTACGGCGTTCTGCTGTGCAATGCCCGCGCCATGGGCGAGTTCGGGGCCGTGTCCGTCGTCTCGGGTCACATCCGGGGCCTGACCAACACCCTGCCTCTGCATGTCGAGATCTTGTACAACGAGTACGATTTCGTCGGTGCCTTCGCGACCGCCACCCTGCTGGCCGGTCTGGCCCTGGTGACCCTCGCGGCCAAGGCCTTCCTGGAATGGCGCTATGCCGACGCCCTCGCGGCCACGAGACGACACTGACCATGCCTCTGGATATCCGCGACATCACCAAAACCTTCGGCGACACCGCCGTGCTGAACGGCGTCTCGCTCCAGGCCCGCGACGGAGAGTTCCTGGCCCTGCTGGGACCGTCGGGCTCGGGCAAGACCACCCTGCTGCGGGTTCTGGCGGGGCTGGAGCAGCCGGATTCGGGCTCGGTCGGGTTCGATGGCGAAGACTATCTGCGCCAGTCGCCACGCGCCCGTCGGGCCGGGTTCGTGTTCCAGCACTACGCCCTGTTCCGCCATATGACAGTGGCCCGCAACGTCGCCTTCGGTCTGAACGTCCGGCCGCGCGCCAGCCGCCCGTCCAGGGTCCAGATCGCGGCCCGCGTCGAGGAATTGCTGGCCCTCGTCCAGCTGTCCGGCTTGGAAGACCGCTATCCGGCGCAACTGTCCGGCGGCCAGCGCCAACGGGTCGCCCTGGCGCGGGCACTGGCGATCGAACCTCGCATCCTGTTGCTGGACGAGCCGTTCGGGGCCCTGGACGCGCGCGTGCGCCGCGATCTGCGGGTCTGGCTGCGGGGCGTGCACGACCGCACCGGCGTGACTACCGTCTTCGTCACCCACGACCAGGAAGAAGCCCTCGATCTGGCCGACCGGGTCGCGGTCCTGCGCGACGGCGTGCTGGAACAGGTCGGTGATCCGCAGACGCTGTACGACAGGCCGGCGACGGCCTTCGTGCACGACTTCCTCGGACCCAGCGTCCAGCTGCCCGCCGTCGTCGCCGGCGATCGCCTGACATCGGAGGACTGGACCACGACAGCCCCGCACGGCACCCCTGACGGCCCCGTCCTGTTGTGCATGCGGCCGGCCGATCTGCGCCGCGCGGAGACGGGTCTGGCCGCGAAGGTGATGCGGGTCGCGCCCAAGCCCGGTTTCGTGCGCGTCACAGTTCGCATGGCGGGACGCGATATCGACATCGACTGCCCCGCCGAAGAGCCGCTGGCGGCCTTGCCTACGGGCGCCTCGGTGCGCCTGGCCCCCAACCGCTTCAACCTCCTGCCTTCCTGAGGAGACACGACCCGAACCGCCGCCTTCATTGAACCATCCGTCGCGGGGTCCTGTCGTCCCCGGCCAGACCAGGAGCGTCACATGAGGATCACCGTCATCGGCGCAGGATTCAGCGGGCTTCTCACCGCCGTGCATCTGCTGCGCCTGTCACCCAACGCCTATGTCAGTCTGATCGAGCGCGGACCGGCCTTCGGTCCGGGAACCGCCTATTCGACCACCAACCCGGACCATGTCCTGAACGTTCGGCTGACGAACATGAGCGCCTTCCCGGATCAGCCCTCCGACCTGCTGAACTGGCTGAGCCAGCAGGACGGGTGGCGCGCGACCGACCAGTTCATCACGCGCGGCATGTACGGTCGCTATCTGCGTTCGCTGATGAGGACGGCCTGCGGATCGGATCGGCGCCTCCGACAGGTATCGGGCGAGGCCGTCGATGTCGAGCGGGTCGGCGGCGGTTGGAGCGTGACGCTGGCGTCGGGTGAACGGCTGATCACCGACGTCGTCGATCAAGGGTCGCCAGCCCGTCCAGCGAACCGGGCCGTCGGAGACGCCGTTGCCCGCACGTCTGGGCCCCACAGCCTGAAATTGATGCAGAGAAAAACTATCGGATCGGCGCAAATAATGTCGATCGTGAGGAGGCGGCCTTCGCGTTAGTGCTTTCAAGCAACCGCCCTCCGTCTGGGTTCGCGGGAAGTTTGATCGATGCGACAGTTTCCCTTCCGGTACTCCGTGTTGTCCGGTGGCGTCGTTCTGAACGTCATGGCAGTAGAAATTCTGATGCCGTCCACGGCGATGGCACAAGATGTTCCCACCATCACCGAGACCCAGCCCGTCGCCCAGCTCGGCGACATCGTCGTCACGGCCCGGCGGCGCGAAGAGAACGTTCAGGACATCCCGATCGCCCTCAGCGTCGTCTCCAACGAACTGCTGGACTCGACCGGCACCAACAACGTCGGCCAGCTGACACAGCTGGTGCCCAGCCTGCAGGTGCTCAGCTCTAACCCGCGGAACACCTCGTTCACCATCCGCGGCCTGGGGGCCAGCTACGGCCTAGCCAACGACGGGCTGGAACAGGGCGTGGGTCTGTATGTCGATCAGGTCTATAACGCTCGCCCGGCCACCGCGACGCTGGACTTCATCGACATCGACCGCATCGAGGTCCTGCGCGGTCCGCAAGGCACCTTGTTCGGCAAGAACACCACCGCCGGCGCCCTGAACATCACCACCCAGTCGCCCCGCTTCACCCCCGAGGCCGTCGGCGAGGTCACGATCGGCGACTATGGCCTGCGCCAAATCAAGGGCACAGTGACCGGCCCGCTGTACCGCGACATCGTCGCCGGCCGCCTGTCCCTGGTCTCGACCCAGCGGGACGGCTTCCTGACCAATGCCGTCAATGGCGAGCACCAGAACGACCAGAACAGTCTGAGCCTGCGCGGCCTGCTGCTGATCCAGCCCAACGCACGCCTGTCCATCCGCCTGTCCGCCGACCACAGCCGCCAGGAGACCAACTGCTGCACCCAGGTCTATGTGACCTACGGCCCGACCCAGCGCACCGCCGCCCAGCAGTTCCCCAACCTGGCCGCCGGTCGCGGCTATGTCCCCGCGACCCTGGACCCCTACGACCGCATCTCGGACATCGACGCCGACATCCAGGCCGACCAGTGGCACGCCGGCGGTTCGGCGATCATCGACTATGACTTCGGCGGCATCGGCTTCACCTCGGTCACCGCCTATCGCGAATGGGACTGGGAGCCGGCCAATGACCGTGACTACATCGCGCTGGACATCATCCGTCGGTCGGCCAACCCGTCGCACCAGAACCAGTTCAGCCAGGAATTCCGGCTGGGCTCGCAGGGCTCGCGCACCATCGACTGGACCGTCGGCCTCTATTACTTCAACCAGACGATCGACACCGACGGCGTCACCGAATACGGCCGCGACGCCTCCTACTGGCTGCTGGGGCCGACCGTTCCGGATGCCCTGCTGGACGGATACAAGATATTCAACGTCTCGAGCATCGAGACCGACAGCTATGCGGTCTTCGGCCAGTTTACCTGGAACGTCACCGACCGGTTCCGCGTCACGCCGGGCCTGCGCTACACGGACGAGTCCAAGACGGGCACCTATACCGCCACCGTCGCCGGAGGGCTCGTCACCACCGACGCGACCCTGATCTCTCGCCGCCTCGGCATCGCCCGGCCCCAGACCTATACCGCCGACATCTCCGACGGCAGCCTGTCGGGCCAGATGGCCGCCTCCTACGACATCTCCGAAGACGTGCTGGTCTATGGCTCCTACGCCAAGGGATTCAAATCCGGCGGCATCAACATGGCGGGCCTGCCCACCCTGGCCGACGGCTCCCCCGCCCTAAACAGCGTCGAGGTCGATCCGGAGGAGGTGACCACCTATGAGATCGGCCTGAAGACCCAGGCCTTCGACCGCCGCCTGACGGCCAACCTGGCGGCCTATTACACCGACATCGCCAACTTCCAGGCCAATGTCGTCGACGCCGGTCCCGGTGCCCTGCGCGGCTATCTGGCCAATGTCGAACAGGTCCAGATCAAGGGCATCGAACTGGACCTGACCGCCCGCCCGACCGAGACCCTGGACCTATTCGCCAGTATCGCCTGGACCGACGGGGAATATAGCTCCTTCGCCAACGGCCCCTGCCCGCTGGAGCGGATCGGCCCGGCGACCGTCGCCTGCGACCTCAGCGGCACCGAGTTGCCCGGCGTCTCGCCGTGGGCCGGATCGGTCGGCGGCGAATACCGCTGGCGGCTGAACGCGGGCGGCGAGGTTCTGGTCGGGGCCGACGCCAGCTATCGCTCGGCCTATTTCTCGGACGCCTCGGCCTCGCGCTACACGCGGATCGACGGCTACGGCCTGTTGAACCTGCGCGCCGGTTACCGCTCCGACGCGGGCTGGGAGGCCGTCGTCTTCGTCAAGAATGCGCTGGACGAAGACTATCTGCAGTTCGTCAGCGTCCAGACCGGCAACTCCGGCCTAGTCATCGGCAACCCCGGCGATCCGCGCACGATCGGCGTCACCCTGCGCGCCCGCTACTGACCGAAGGAGGGGGCTCAGCCAAAGGCGAGCCACCCCGCCACCCCGGCCAAGGCCACGATCACCACCGCGCTGAACTTGCTCTTCCAGCCATAGACGATCGCCAGCGCCCCCGCGAAGATCAGCAGACCCAGCCACACCGACGGCACCCGTCCGGCTACCGCCGCGCCCAGTTGCAGCGTGGTCGCCGCGATGATCCCCACCACCCCCGCCGCCACCCCGGCCAGCAGGGTCTGAAGCCCGGCCATGTCCATGATCCGTTCCAGCCGCTCATAGAAGATCATCGAAAAGGCGAAGGCCGGCAGGAACACCCCCGCCGTGATCGCCACCGCCCCCCACGGCCCGCCCGCGACATAGCCCACGAAGGTGCAGAAGATCACCAGCGGCGCGGGCAACACGCCGCCCAACGCCACGCCGTCCAGAAACTGCCCGTCGCCGACCCAGCCCCGGCTAACCGTATCGGCGCGCACGAACGGAATGGCCGTATAGGCGCCTCCGAACGTCAGCAGCCCCGCCTTCAGCCCCGCCACGAACAGCGCCAGAACGCCCGCCGCCGAGCCGACCGCCGCCTCGGCCATACCGGCTCCCTGCGTCGGCCATCCGACCCCGCTTTCAACCGCCAGGCCCAGCCCGATCCCGCCCGCCGCCACGGCCAAGACCCCGGCCCCGACCGCCAGCCCGCGCCGTCCTGCTTTCCACAGGGCGTAGACTACGCCGGACCCCGCCAGCACGACCCAGAACGTCACCCCAACGAGGGTCGCCGCCCCCGCCGCGATCGCCAGCCCCCACAGCGGCCGGTCCTCCAGGATATGCTGGCCGATCCGGTGCACCGCCCGCGCGATCACCGCGATCACCGCCACCTGGATGCCCAGGAACGCCGCCCCCAGCACTCCCTCCGCCAGCCCGAACGCCACATAGGCCCAGGCCACCCCCATCATCAGCACGAACCCCGGCATCATGAACCCCAGCCCTGCCAGCAGCCCGCCCAGCCGCCCCCTGGCCCGGACGCCCAAATGAACGCAGAGTTCGTGTGCCTCGGGTCCCGGCAGAACCTGCATCACCGCCAGCAAGCGCTTGAAATGGTCCGGCGCCATCCAACGATCGCGCTCGACGAGCTCGCGCTTGATCAGCGCGATCTGCGCCACCGGCCCCCCGAAGGCCAGGCAGCCGAAGGTCAGGAATCGCCCAAAGAGGGCCGCATAGGTGATCCTAGACGGCCGAAAGTCATCGACGGATGGATCGATCATATCCGACATCACGCGCTCCGAACCCCGCACGATCGCGTGCGGCTGAAGGAGCGGACCTTGGACGGCGCACCGTCTGGACGGGCGTCCGCGACGGCCCGTAGAGTGAAGTTATGTCAGCCCGACGCCTTCAGCAATCTCTATGTCGATGCTCCGAGCGGAGTCCACATTCACCTACTGCGGGCCTTGAGATGGCCGCGCGGCTGTCGCCAACGGCCCGATGCGTAATCAGACCAGCCCCGATCCGCATCGTGATGCCGGATTGAGCGACGGGCAGCCAGATCACGCCCGAATTTTCGAACCGTTGGTCGTGAACCTGATGCGAACAGAAGCTGTAACAGCGCGTGTAACAGCACTGTAACCAGCAGGCCCTGCCTCAAAATTCTGGGGCTTGGGTCGTTGAGAACAATGGCGCGCCCGGAACGATTCGAACGTCCGACCCTCAGATTCGTAGTCTGATGCTCTATCCAGCTGAGCTACGGGCGCGCACAGGCCTTTCGGCGAGGGCGGGTCTTTAGCGGGTCACCTGACGCGGCGCAAGTCGGTTTTCGGGGGTTCTCGGGCTTGGCGGGGGTCCGGTTGCGGCCTAGCTGTGCACGCTCCCCGGAACGAAGCGGCCGATCATGATCCTGCGTACCCCTCGCCTCGCGACCCTGTTGCTGAGCGCCCTGGCTCTGGCGGCCTGTCAGACCCCCACGCCCGTGGCGACGGCGCCCGCCCGGCCGAGCCCCGTTTCGGCCCCGGCCGGGCCACCGGCGCGGGGGCCGTTCGTGGCGGCGGCCAATCCTTTGGCGGTCGAGGCCGGAATGGCGGTGCTGGACCGGGGCGGGACGGCCGTGGATGCGGCGGTGGCGATCCAGGCGGTGCTGGGGCTGGTCGAGCCGCAGTCGTCGGGGCTGGGCGGCGGGGCCTTCATGATGCTGTACGACGCCACCGAGGGCGAGGTGACGGCCTATGACGGGCGTGAGACGGCCCCGGCCTCGGCGACGCCGGACCTGTTCCAGGACGACGGGCGCCCCCTGCCCTTTGCCGAGGCGGTGATGAGCGGGCGGTCGACCGGCGCGCCGGGCGTGGTGGCGATGCTGGCCATGGCCCAGGCCGAACATGGGGTCTTGCCGTGGAGCGCGCTGTTCGGGGATGCCGAGCGGCTGGCGCGCGACGGGTTCGTGGTCTCGCCGCGGCTGGCGGGGATGATCGGCAATCCGCGTGGACAGGCGCGGACCCGGTGGGCGACGGCGTATTTCACCAAGCCCGACGGTACCCGGTATGTCGCCGGGGATGTGCTGCGGAACCCGGAGTACGCCCGGACGGTGGCCGAACTGGCGGCGGGCGGGGCCGAGGTCTTCCATGGCGGGCGGATCGCCGAGGCGATCGCGGCGACGGTGGCTGAACAGCCGCGCCCGGGCGGGCTGACGACCGCCGACATCGCCGCCTATGAGCCGATCGAGCGGGGGGCGCTGTGCCGGCCGTTCCGGGTCTATGTGGTCTGTGTGCCGCCGCCGCCGTCCAGCGGGGTCGCGATCCTGCAACTCCTCGCCATGGCCAAGGTCACGCCTGGGATCGAGGGCGGACCGGACAGCGCCGAGGCCTGGACGGCCTTCGCCCAACTTCAGCGGCTGATGTATGCGGACCGGGACCGCTATGTCGGCGATCCGGCCTTCGTCGGGGTTCCGGTGCAGGGGTTGCTGGACGAGGATTATGTCGCCGAACGCGCGGCCCTGGCCCCCGGGCTGACGGGGGCGGCCGAGGCGGGCGTACCGCCGGGCGGCGTGTTCCGGGCGACGGACGCCACCAGCGAGGCGGCGGGCACCAGCCATTTCGTGGTGGTCGACGACCAGGGCAATGCCGTCAGCATGACCACCACGGTCGAGAGCGTGTTCGGCTCGGGTCGGATGGCGGCGGGATTCTTCCTGAACAACCAGCTGACGGATTTCTCGTTTCGCCCGACCGATGACGAGGGCCGGCCGACGGCCAACGCTGTGGCGGCGGGCAAGCGGCCACGATCGTCGATGTCGCCGGTGATCGTGCTGGACCGGGACGGGCGGCTGGTCGGGGCGTTCGGGTCGCCGGGGGGGGCGTCGATCCTGGCCTATAACGCCAAGGCGCTGATCGGGACGCTGGTCTGGGGTATGGGGGTCCAGGACGCGTTCGACCTGCCCAATCTGGTGGCGAGGGGGGATGGGTTCGGGGCCGACACCGATCGGTTCAGCCCGGCATTGCGGGATGGGCTAGCGATCGGCGGGATCACCCTGAGGCCCAATGCGTCGGAGAATTCCGGCCTGCACGGCGGCCTTTGGCGACGGGGGCCGGACGGCTGGGGCTGGGACGGCGGCGCGGACGACCGGCGCGAGGGGGTGGTGCGGGTGCGATAAAGGCGATCGCGCCTTGCCCACCTAGGTCAGAGCTATACAGTAAGTGTCGCGGCTTCGGATCCTTGGTTCGGAACGGCTCGGCGTCGTAGACCGATCAGTCGATCGCGTTCCCAAGGAATTGCGGTTTTGGGATTGGTTGGTATCACACGTCGGAAAAGTTGTAGAATAGCGAGGAATTCTCATGGCGGATGATGAAGGTCGGATTGCGAGAGCTGACCGGCTGGTGAACGAACACGCCGTAGATGGTTGGATGGGAGGCAATATTCACCACGTCATCGATTTCGCCGATCAGTTCCACCGCGAACACGGCATTAAGGGCGACATACTAGAAATCGGCATCCATCATGGACGTTTATTCTTCGTTCTGGCTGCCGCGGCGAGGGACGACGAGGCCTGCATCGCCGTGGACTTGTTTGATAATCAGGCGCTCAATATCGATCACAGCGGAAGCGGATCGAAACAGGTCTTCCTTGGTCTCGTCGAGACGGCCTTTCCGGATATCGCTACACGGCTCCGCCTCGTCGAGGGCGACAGCATGTCCGTGACGGTGCCGTTCATAAGAGATCGCCTTGGAACGGACGGTGTGCGCCTGTTCTCGGTGGACGGCGGGCACACACGCTTGCATGCCATAAACGACCTTGTAATCGCGCAAGAGTTGTTGGTCAGCGGAGGAATGGTGCTCCTCGACGATTTCTTCGGCCCTCACTGGCCGGCGGTGACCGAAGGTTTCTTCGAGTATATGGTACGCTACAACCGCCGCTTGGCACCCGTGCTGCAGTTCGAGAACAAGCTCTTCTTGACCACCTTCTCGGAACACCAGATGATTCAGGGCGGACTGCATGCGCGCATGGAAACGGTGTTCGGGGACTATTTTCCGATCAAATGGAAGTTCACGGAGTTGTGCGGCTTCAAGGTTCTGTCCTGTTCTTAGAAGGAGCTGGATACGGATGCCCCTTGCCGCGCTCCATCCGCGGCGCGGGATTCACACCCGCCCCGGCAGCCTAAGCTCGAACGTCGTCCCGTCCGGCCCCGTCTCGAGAAGGCTGAGCGCGCCGCCGTGGTTGGCGGCCAGTTCGCGGGCGATGGTCAGGCCCAGGCCGGTGCCTTCCGAGGCGCGGCCGCTGACGAAGGGCTCGAACAGGCGTTCGGCGATGCGGTCCGGAATGCCCGGGCCGTCGTCGGCGACGCGGATCAAGGCCCAGCCGGCCTCGGTCGAGGCCGAGACGCGGACGGTGCCGGTGGCGCGGCCGCCGGCCTGGATGGCTTGGCGGGCGTTCTTCATCAGATTGACCAGGATGCGGTTCAGCTGGTCGGGGTCGGCCTCGAGGGTGAAACGGGCGGGGATGGCGCGGGTCAGCTTGACCCCGGCGTCGGTCAGGCCGGCGTCCTCGGCGGCGGCGGCGATCTGGCTGGTCAGGGCCAGGACGGTGATCTGCGGCGGCGGTTCCTCGCTCTTGCCGTAGTCCAGGACGTTGCGGGTCAGGGCGGCGGCGCGGCCGAGCGCGCGTTCGAGGCGAGGAAGGGCCTTGGCGACCTGGGGGTCGGCGGAGTCTGCGAGGCGTTCGGACGCCATCTGGGCCGAGGTCAGCATGTTGCGCAGGTCGTGGTTGATCTTGGCCACGGCCTCGCCGAGCGCGACCAGGCGGGAGCGGGCGCGCAGGGACAGGCGGACCTCGTCCTGCATCCGGGCCAGTTCGCGTTCGACGCGGCCGATCTCGTCGTGGCGGTCGGAGGGGGCGGGGGCGGGCGTCTCGGGGTCGCGGGCAAAGACCTCGATCGAGCGGGTGACGCGGCGCAGGGGGTGGATGACCAGGAAGACCAGGGAGGCGTAGAGCAGGCCGCCGGCCAGGACCGAAACGATAACCGAGACCAGCAGGCTGTTGAGCAGGAAGGCGCGCAGTTCCTGTTTCAGCGGCTCGGCGGGCGCGAGCACCTCGATATAGTCGCCGGTGCGGTAGCGCGGCGCGGCGCGGACGCGGATCGAGCGGTCGGGGTGGCCGGTCAGGGTGCGCCAAGGGTCGGTCAGGCTTAGGGCCAGGGAGCGGTCGCGCAGGTCAATGAAGTCGGGCGTGCGCGGCAGGCTGGGTGCCTGGAGCAACAGGGAGACGACGCCTTCCTCGCTGACGGCGACGGCGGACACGCCGCCGATGCGCAGCAGCTGTTCGGACACCTCGTCCGTCACGACGTTGTAGGGCAGGGCCTCGACCCCGACGGAGGCCAGTTCGGCGGACTGGATGCGGTCTTGCAGCCAGCGTTCTTGGAAGCTGGCGGCGCTGGGGACGATGATCAGGGCACCGACGGCCAGGGTGAAGACGACCGTCAGCAGCAGAAGGCGCGAGGACAGGCCGTCCGGGGCCTGGGGGCGGAAGGGCGCGCGCCAAGCGGGCAGCCCGGTCGAGGCGGCCAGCGCGGGGGGTTTGTGGGACGGGGGCACGACGAGGCTCACGCGGGGTGGCCTCCGGGCCGCAGCCGGGCCTGGACCGCCTTGATGATGACGGGCAGGACGACCGCCAGCACGAACACCCCGGCCAGCGGGGCCCAGAACTGGCCGAACAGGGCCTGGATGTCCGGGTCGGGGTCGACGGCCAGGAGGTCGTTCAAACTGTCTCCGATCCAGCAATAGATGAAATGGGCCGGCAACAGGCCGATCACCGTGGCCGCCGTATAGGGCGTCAGACGTACACTCATTACGCCGGCGGCGACGTTGATCATATGGAACGGCACCACGACGGCCAGGCGGCTGGCCAGCACGTACCAGAAGGTGTCGCGGTCGATGGCGTCGCAGACCTTTTTCATCAGGCCGTCGTCGCGGCCGGCGCGCTCTCGGATCGTACGGCCCAGGGCCGAGCGGGCCACGGCATAGACAATCAACGCCCCAAGAGTGGCGGCGATGGATGTGGCCACCCCGCCGACCCACGGCCCGAACAGATATCCGGCGGTGATGGTGATGAAGAAGACGCCCGGCACGACGCTGGCGGTCATGACCGCGAACACGGCGACCAGGATCAGCAGGGCCAGGATATAGTTGTCGGCGACGAAGGCGCGCATGGTCGTTCCATGCTGTTGCAGGGTGTCCAGCGACAGATACTCGTTCCAGCCCATGGCGAAGATCAGGGCGATCACGCCGGCCAGGGCGACCAGGGGCCTGAATCGCCGGATCGCCTTCATGTCGCCTCCCTGATCCGGTGTGTGCGGGGTCCCGGCGGCGTTGACACCTGGGGCCCTTGCCCTTATACGCCCGCCCTTCCCGCGACGGACGCCTTTGTTTCTCCGCCGCGCCACCTGTTCAACCCGAGGAGCCGACCGTGAAGCGGACCTATCAGCCGTCGCGTTTAGTGCGCAAGCGCCGTCACGGCTTCCGTTCGCGGATGGCCACCAAGAACGGCCAGAAGATCGTCGCCCGCCGCCGCGCCAAGGGCCGCAAGAAGCTGACGGCGTAATCTTCCTTCTCCCCTCGGGGGAGAAGGTGGGCCCGCAGGGCTCGGATGAGGGGGCTGTGTCATCAGACCGGCTGCCCGAAGACCGCATCCGCATCTGGCAGCCCCTCATCCGTCTCGCTGCGCGAGCCACCTTCTTCCCCAAGGGGAGAAGGAAGTCGAAAGCCGATGAGCGACATCCCCACAATCCGTCGCCTGACGTCGCGGCCCCAGTTTCTGGCGGCCGCGAAAGGCGTTTCGCAGGCCCGCGGCGCCGTGGTCGTGCAGCGTCTGGACCGCCACGACGACGATCCGATCATCGGTGTGGGCTTCACCGCCACCCGTAAGGTCGGCGGGGCCGTCGTCCGAAACCGCGCCAAACGGCGCCTGCGCGAGGCGGCGCGGGCATTGGTCGCACGGCACGGCGTGCCCGGCAGCGACTATGTGCTCATCGCCCGCATGGGCACGGCAGATCGCGCGTGGGACCGTTTGCTTGACGATGTGAAATCGGCGCTTACAAGGCTGGCGACCCCGACGGGTCCGGCCTCCCCAGTCCCTCAGGACGCCGTGCGACCCCGCGACATTTCCGGCCAGGACCGCTGATCCGAATGAAGAACGAGAACTCGCGCAATACGGTGATCTTCATCGTCGCGACCCTGGCCATCCTGATCCTGTACCAGATGTTCGTGATGCAGCCCCAGGCCGAGCGCCAGAAGGCCGCCCAGCTGGCCGAGGCCGCCCAGACCACCACCGCCCCGACCGGCGCGACCGGTGGGCCGGAAGGACCATCGACCGCGCCCACGACGTCCAGCGCCATCTTCACCACCGACCGCACCCAGGCCCTGGCCACCGCCGCGCGGGTGCCGATCGACACCCCGCGCGTGCAGGGCTCGCTGTCGCTGCTGGGCGGGCGGATCGACGACCTGTTCCTGAAGAACTATCGCGAGACCATCGACGCGGACGCGCCCCTGGTCGAGCTGTTCCGCCCGCTGGGCATGGAGCATGCCTATTTCGCCCAGTTCGGCTGGCGCGGGGCGAACGTCGCCGGCGGCGTGCCGGGGCCGAACACCCTGTGGCGATTGACCGAGGGCACGACCCTGACGCCCGCGACGCCGGTCACCCTGACGTTCGACAATGGCCAGGGCCTGCGCTTCACGCGCCGGATCGCGATCGACGAAAACTATCTGTTCACGGTCACCGACACGGTCGCCAACCTGGGCACCCAGCCGATCACCATCGCCCCCTATGGCCGGGTCGAGCGCCACGGTGTCCCCGCCGACCTCGGCAAGCAGCAGATCCTGCACGAAGGCGGCATCGGCACCTTCGGCGAGAACGGCGGCTATACGACCAAACAGCTGAAATACGGCAGCTGGGCCGACAATCCGAACCAGTCGTTCAGCTCGACCGGCGGCTGGCTGGGCATCACCGACAAATACTGGATGGCGGCACTGATCCCGCCGCAGGACGAGGCCATTGAGGCCGAATTCACCATTGCCAACGGCCGCGAGTCGACCCACGAAGCCCGACTGCTCGGCGCCGAGCGCACCGTCCAGCCCGGTCGCCAGATCGTGGAAACCAACCACCTGTTCGCCGGCGCCAAGCGCAACGAAATCTTGGAGATCTATGAGCGCCAGCTCGACCTGCCGCGGTTCGTCTATGCGATCGACTGGGGTTTCCTTTTCTTCCTGACGCGGCCGATCTTCCTGATCACCGACTTTTTCTACGGCCTGGTCGGAAACTTCGGAGTGGCCATCCTGCTGCTGACGGCTGTGATCAAGCTGATCATGTTCCCGTTGGCCAACAAGAGCTACGAGAGCCTGTCCAAGATGCGTCTGCTCCAACCCAAGATGGAGGAGATTAAGAAGAAGTATAAGGACGACCCGCAGGCCCAGCAAAAGGAAATGATGGGCCTGTATCAGAAGGAAAAGATCAATCCGCTGGCCGGCTGTCTGCCGATCCTGATCCAGATCCCGGTCTTCTATGCCCTGTACAAGGTGCTGTTCGTCACCATCGAGATGCGGCATGCGCCGTTCTTCGGCTGGCTGCGCGATCTGTCGGCGCCCGATCCCTCGACCCTTTGGAACCTGTACGGCCTGGTCCCGTGGGATCCGGCGACGGTGCCGGTGATCGGGACCTTCCTGGCCGGCACGTTCGCCCTGTCGATCCTGGCGATCTTCTACGGCCTGACGATGTGGCTGCAGACGGCGATGAACCCTCCGGCGACCGATCCGGTCCAGCGCCAGATCTTCGCCCTGATGCCGATCGTCTTCACCTTCATCATGGCCACCTTCCCGGCGGGCCTCTTGGTCTACTGGGCCTGGAACAACATCCTGTCGATCATCCAGCAGTGGTTCATCATGCACCGCTTCGGCGCCGAGAACCCGATCGACAACGTCCTTGCCCGGTTCCGGAAGGCCCCGGCTTGACCGACTTCACCGACGAGGAGCTGGAGGCCGGCCGCGTGCTGTTCGCCCGGCCCGCGACCTTCGTCATGGGGGCGGCCAAGATCGAGCAGCTGCCCGAGCCGGACCTGCCCGAGATCGCCTTCGCGGGGCGGTCCAACGTCGGCAAGTCCAGCCTGATCAACGGCCTGGTCGGCATGCACAAACTGGCGCGGGCCTCGAACGAACCGGGGCGGACGCGCGAGGTCAATTTCTTCGACCTGGACGGCAAGATGCGGCTGGTCGACCTGCCCGGCTACGGCTGGGCCAAGGCGTCGAAAACCACGGTGAAGAAATTCCAGGACCTGGGCCGCGACTATCTGCGGGGCCGGGTCACACTGAAGCGGGTCTATCTGCTGATCGACGCCCGCCATGGGCTCAAGAAAGTGGATGACGTAGCGCTGGACGCGCTGGATCTGGCGGCTGTCAGCTATCAGATCGTCCTGACCAAGGCCGACAAGGTCAAGCCGCACGAGGCCGAGCGCGTCCGCGAGGCCACGCTGAAGGCCATCTCCAAACGCCCCGCCGCCTTCCCCGCCGTGGCCGTCACCTCCGCCGAGAAGGGCACCGGCATGCCGGAACTGCGCGCCGAGATCATGCGGACAACCGAGACGGCGCCGTAGACGTCGGGTTCATCACAGCGAACACAGCGAGGTCACAGCGAACACGACGGGTTCCGTGACCGGGCAAGGGTCAGACTCCCACCGCGATCGCCGGGCAACGAAGGCGGCGAAGCCGCAATCTGCTGGCCTTGCCCCGTTGTGTTCGCTGTGACCCCGCTGTGTTCGCTGTGATGAACCGCCACCGTTCAGGCCAGCACCACCTTCCCGATCGTGACTCTTTGTTCATGAACGCCGCGTCGCATTGCGCCACGACACACCGCCGTTATGGTTCCGCTCAAAATCTTGGGAATAGGGAAGTTTCACCATGCGTCGTCGTCTCGTCTCGCTCGCCGCCGTCCTCGCGGTCATCGCCCCCGCCACCACCGTCTGGGCGTTCAGCCCCGCCACCGACACCGCTCCGGCCTCGGTCACGGCGGTGCAGGCCGAGCCGCTGCAGGGCGCGCCGGTCGCTGATCTTGTCGCCCGCGTCGACATCCCCTGGTCCCGGTTCCAGCTCGACAACGGCCTGACCGTCGTCGTCCACGAAGACCGCAAGGCTCCCGTCGTCGCCGTGTCCGTCTGGTACAACGTCGGCTCTAAGGACGAGCCGGCTGGCTCCACCGGTTTCGCCCACCTGTTCGAACACCTGATGTTCGGCGGGTCGGAGAACGCGCCGAACAGCTACATCTCCCGCCTCCAGGCCGTGGGCGCGACCAGCCTGAACGGCACCACCTGGTTCGACCGCACCAACTATTTCCAGACCGTGCCGACCCCGGCGCTGGAGCATGCCCTGTACCTGGAAAGCGACCGAATGGGCTATCTGCTCGGCGCCGTCGGCCAGGAGGTGCTCGATCTGCAACGCGGCGTCGTCCAGAACGAGAAACGCCAGCGCGACAACCAGCCCTATGGCCTGTCGTCCTATGCCACCCAGGAGGCCCTGTTCCCCGAAGGTCACCCCTATCGCCACTCCACCATCGGCTCCATGGCCGACCTGGACGCCGCCAGCCTGGAGATCGTGCGCGACTGGTTCCGCGACAAATACGGCCCCAACAACGCCGTCGTCGTGCTGTCGGGCGACATCGACGAGGCCGCCGCCCGGCCGCTGATGGAAAAATACTTCGGCGGCATCGCCCGGGGCCCGGTCAACAACCCCGCCGAGGCCCCCGTGCCGACCCTGGCCGCCCCGGTCGAGGAGGTGCTGAAGGACCGCGTCGCCCAGACCCGCGTCAGCCGCACCTGGGCCGTGCCTGGCATGCTGGACCCCGAAGCGGTTCCGCTCAGCGTCGGCGCCTCGATCCTGGGCGGCCTGGCCAGTTCGCGCCTCGACAACGCCCTGGTCCGCGGCGACCAGACCGCCTCCAGCGTATCGGCCGGCAACTCGGCCTTCCACCGCCTGGGCATGTTCAGCTATTCGGCCATGGTCAAGCCGGGCGGGGACGCCGCCGCCGTGGCCAGCCGCATGGACGCCGTCCTGGCCGATCTGATCGCCAACGGTCCGACCCAGGACGAGATCGACCGCGTCGTCACCCAATATGCCTCGGCCCGCATCCAGGGTTTGGAGAACGCCAACGGCAAGGCCTCGACCCTGGCCGAGGGTCAGCTCTATGCGGGCGATCCCGACTTCTACAAGAAGGAACTCGCGGCCTATGCCGCCGTCACCCCGGCCCAGGTCCAGGCGGCCATGCAGAAATGGCTGACCCGCCCGGTCTATAGCCAGATCGTCGAGGCCGGTGAACGCGAGGCCTATGTCGAGGCCGCCGCCAGCCCGTCCGGGGCCGCGCCGGTCGCCGCCCAGCCGATCGAACAGGTCGAGCGGGAACCCCTGCCGGTCATCGGCGAGGTCTCCAACGTCGATTTCCCGGCGGTCGAGCGCGCCACCCTGTCGAACGGGATCGAGGTCGTCTATGCCCAGTCGACGACCGTGCCGGTGACCCGCGTGGCGATGGAGTTCGACGCCGGTATCGCGGCGGACCGCGCCGACCGGCTGGGGGCCCACACCCTAATGCTGAACGTGCTGGAGGAAGGCACTACGACCCGCGACTCCCTCGCCCTGGCCGAGGCCCAGGAGCGTCTGGGCGCCGGCATCAGCGTCGGCGCGTCGATGGACCGCACGACCGCCAGCCTGTCCGCCGTGACCACCAACCTGGACCCGTCGCTGATCCTGTTCTCGGACGTGGTCCGCAATCCCGCCTTCGCCCCGGCCGAGGTCGAACGGATGCGCGCCCAGCGTCTCGCTGCCCTGGCCAATGAGAAGACCCAGCCCGCCGCCATCGCCATGCGCGCCATGCCGCCGCTGATCTATGGCGACACCAACCCCTATGGCCGCCCCGGATCGGGCACCGGCACGCCCGAGGTCGTCACCGCCCTGACCCGCGATGACCTGGCCGCCGAACACGCCGCCTGGATCCGCCCGGACAAGGCGCGACTGTTCGTGGTCTCTGACCTGCCCCTGTCGGAACTGACGCCGAAGCTGGAAACCGCCTTCGGCGACTGGGCACCGCCCGCAACGCCGGCCGGCACCAAGGACTTCTCGGCCACGCCCGCCCCGACCCAGGCCCGGGTGATCCTGATCAACCGCCCGCAGTCGCCACAGTCCTTCATTCACGGTGGCGCGGTCCTGCCGGTCACCGGCACCCAGGACGTGCTAACCCTGACCACCGCCAACTCGGTCCTCGGCGCGGACTTCCTGTCGCGCATCAACGCCGATCTGCGCGAGACCAAGGGCTGGTCCTATGGCGTCAACGGCGGCGTCGCCCTGCCCGAGAACCAGGCCTCCTACCGCATCACCGCCCCCGTCCAGGCCGACCGCACCGGGGAATCGATCCAGGCCCTGATCGCCCAGTACGAACGCTTCCTGGGCACCGAGGGCGTGACGCCCGAAGAACGCGAACGCACCGTGCTGGGCGACACCCGCGCCCTGGCCGGCAGCTATGAAACCTCGGGTCAGGTTCTGGGCGCGCTGCGCTCCAACGCCCTGTACGAGCGTCCCGACGACTATCAGGAGACCTTGGCCGGTCGGATCAATGCCCTGACCGCCGAACAGATGGACGCCGCCGCCCGCGCCAATATCGATCCCGACCGCTTCGTCTGGGTCGTGGTCGGCGACGCCGCCGTGGTCCAGCCGCAGCTCGAGGCGCTGGGCCTGCCGGTCGAGGTGCGCGAGATACAGTAGGGCATCTGCGACAGTGAGGGGCGGGATCGAACGGTCCCGCCCGTTCGCTTGATCACCGCCCCGCGATCTCGGCTCGGCCTGCCTCGGACCATTCAAGGAAGTCGAGCTGGGCCAGCAGGGTCTCCACATAGGCGGCCGCGACGCCGTCGCCGTCACCCGCCGCCGCGAGATCCAGCCGATAGTGCCGGATGCGCGCCGCGATCGGGGTGAAGAAGGCGTCGGGGATCGACCACGCCCCGAACAGATAAGGCCCGTCGGCTCCGAAACGCGCCCGCACGGTGCGGAAGATTTCGACGATGCGCCGCAGTTCGACCGCGACCGCCGGATCGCCGGGCGGATCGGATCGGTCGTCGCCGACCATGGTGTGTTCAGGCCCCATGGCGCAGGCGACGCGCAGGGCCATGAACCCGGAATGCATCTCGCAGGTCACCGACCGGGCCAGCCAGCGCGCATGGGCGTCCGCCGGCCACAGCGGAACCTGGGGATACCGTTCCGCGGCCCAGACCGCGATGGCCATCGAATCCCAGATCGTCTCGCCCTCGACGTTCAGCACCGGCACCTTGCCGGTCGGGCTGTGTTCGGCGATCCGGTCAGCGGTGTCCGGCCGGTTCAGCCGCACGATCACTTCCTCGAACTCGGCGCCGCATCGCTTCAGCACCAGCCAGGGCCGCAACGACCAGGTGGAATAGGCCTTGTCGCCCAGGATCAGCTGCATGGTGGATCTCCCTGTCGCCGGGTCGTCCTGCCTCGGACATCGCGCCGCGTCCAGACCTTTGGCGGCTTGGCACGGCGCGCGGGACCGTTAAGGTCGCCACCTTGCTTAAGGAAAATCATGATGCGTTCGCTGCCGCTCGCCGCCGCCCTCACCCTGCTGGCCACCGTCGCCGTGGCCCAGACGCCCGTCGCGCCGCCGCCGGGCGACACTCTTTTGCTGCAAGAGCTGGCCACCCAGCCCTCCGCCGAGCGGATCGAGGCCGACGTCCGCACCCTGGTCGGTTTCGGCACCCGCCACTCCCTGTCCGAGACCGAGAGCGAAACCCGCGGCATCGGGGCCGCCCGGCGCTGGGTCCATGCCGAGTTCGAGCGCATCTCGGCGGCCTGTGGCGGATGCCTGGAGGTCATGTATGTCGGCGACACCTACACCGGCAACCGCGTCCCCGAACCAACCGAGATCATCAGCGTCGTCGCCATCCAGCGCGGCGCCACCGATCCCAACCGCTACGTCCTGATGGGCGGCCACCTCGACAGTCGGGTCTCGGACGTCGCCAACTTCACCTCGGACTCGCCGGGCGCCAATGACGATGCCTCGGGCGTCGCGGGCACCATCGAGGCCGCCCGCGTCCTCAGCCAGCACCGCTTCCCCGGCTCCATCGTCTATGTCGCCTTCTCCGGCGAGGAACAGGGGCTGGTCGGCGCCGGCTTCGTGGCCAAGAAGGCCAGGGACGAGAACTGGCGCCTGGTCGGCGTCCTGAACAACGACATGATCGGCAACACCCGCGGCATCGGCGGCCAGACCGACAATGGCACCGTCCGCGTCTTCTCCGACGCCCTGCGCCAGACCGAGACGCCCCAGGAGGCCAACCAGCGTCGCCTGACGGGCGGCGAGGTCGACGGGCCGAACCGCAACCTGGCCCGCTACATCGACCGGATCGCGGACCGCTATATCTCCAACCTCGACGTGCTGATGATCTATCGCCTGGACCGGTTCGGACGGGGCGGCGACCACCGGGCCTTCAACGACGCGGGCTTCCCCGGCGTGCGCATCGTCGAGACCCTGGAGAACTACGACCGCCAGCACCAGGACCTGCGCACCGAGAACGGCCGCGAGTACGGCGATGTGATCGAAGGCGTCGACTTCCCCTATGCCGCCAAGGTCACGGCCCTGAATGTGGTCAGCCTGGCCGCCCTGTCCCTGGCCCCGCCCCCGCCGGCGAACGTGACCATCGAAGGCGCCGTCAGCGCCGACACCACCCTGAAATGGACCCGGCCCAGTCCCGAACAGGCCCCGAACCTGGCCGGCTACCGCGTCCACTGGCGGGCCACCACCGAGCCCCAATGGACTCACAGCCGCTGGGTCGGCGACGTGACCGAATTCACGCTGGAAGACACGATCATCGACAACTGGTTCTTCGGCGTTTCCGCCGTGGCCCAAGACGGCACCGAGAGCCCCGTCGTCTTCCCCGGCGCAGCGGGCAGTTTCGGGGGGTATTGAGAAGCTCTTCTCCCTCCCCTTCACGGGGAGGGACGACAGCGAAGCCGTCCGGGGTGGGCAGGATGTTCAAGCCCGAATCCACACTGCCCCACCCTGGCTCGCCAAGGCTCGCCGTCCCTCCCCATGAAGGGGAGGGAGATTGCGCTCGATCCCGCTTGACTCGAACCGTACCCCGACCGACACGCACGGCCCATGATCATCCGCTATTCCCGTCCCGAAGCCGTCGCCATCTGGTCCCAGGAGACCAAATATTCGATCTGGTTCGAGATCGAGGCCCATGCCGCGACCAAGATGGCCGAACTGGGCGTGATCCCCACGGAGGCCGCCGAGACCCTGTGGGCCAAGGGCCGGGACGTGGTCTGGGACGCCGACCGCATCGACGAGATCGAACGCACCACCAAACATGACGTGATCGCCTTCCTGACCCACGTCTCGGAAACCGTCGGCGAGGAGGCGCGCTTCCTGCACCAGGGCATGACGTCCTCCGACGTGCTGGACACCTGTTTCGCGGTCCAGCTGGCCCGCGCCACCGACCTTCTGCTGAACGGCGTCGACCGCGTCCTGGCCGCGCTGGAGACCCGGGCCCGGGAACACAAATACACCGTCACCGTCGGCCGCAGCCACGGCATCCACGCCGAGCCCGTCACCTTCGGTCTGAAGCTGGCCGGCTATCACGCCGAGTTCCAGCGCGCCCGCCGCCGCCTGGTCACCGCGCGCGAGGAGATCGCCACCTGCGCCATCTCCGGCGCGGTCGGCACCTTCGCCAATGTCGATCCGGCGGTGGAGGTCTATGTCGCCGAACAGATGGGACTGGCGGTGGAGCCGGTCTCGACCCAGGTCATCCCGCGCGACCGCCACGCCGCCTATTTCGCCGCCCTGGGCGTCGTCGCCTCGTCGATCGAGCGGCTGGCCACCGAGATCCGCCACCTGCAACGCACCGAGGTGCTGGAGGCCGAGGAATTCTTCGACAAGGGCCAGAAGGGCTCCTCGGCCATGCCGCACAAGCGCAACCCGATCCTGACCGAGAACCTGACCGGCCTGGCCCGCCTGGTCCGCTCGGCGGTGACCCCGGCGATGGAGAATGTCGCCCTGTGGCACGAGCGCGACATCAGCCATTCCTCGGTCGAGCGCGGCATCGGCCCGGACGCGACGGTACATCTGGATTTCGCCCTGCAGCGCCTGGCCGGGGTCATCGAGCGGCTGAACGTCTATCCCGAGAACATGCAGAAGAACCTGGACCGCCTGGGTGGCCTAGTCTTCTCCCAGCGCGTCATGCTGGCCCTGACCCAGGCCGGGATCAGCCGCGAGGAAGCCTATGCCGCCGTCCAGGAAAACGCCATGAAGGTCTGGCGCGGCGAGGGCCGGTTCATCGACCTGCTGAAGGCCGATGCCCGCGTCACCCTGCCCGACGCCGATCTGGAGGCCCTGTTCGACCTCGGTTACCACACCAAGCATGTGGACACGGTCTTCAGGCGGGTCTTCAACAACTGACGGCGGCCCGTTCGCCCGGCGGCTGGCTCTTCCCGACGATCCGCGTTATGCTTTTTCCCGGATGATTTCGACCGTCGGCGGAGGGTTTTGGATGTTCTGGGATTTTCTTCTCGTTCTGGCCATCCAAGCCGCGACGCCGCTCGCTCCGCCAGCGGATCGACCGACCTTTGCCCAGGTTCCCGCCGCCGAAGACGCCGCGCGTTGCACGGCACCGCTTCCCCTGCAAACACTGAATGTCCGGGCCGTCATGCGGTGTCGCTTGGACGACAGCGGTCGACCAAAGGACTGTGCCCTTCGCACACCGTCCACGATGCCGGAGGACCAGATGACGGCGGTGCGATGCCTTCTGGATACGTACCAGTTCGAGTATCGCGACGGGCGCAGTCCCCAGGGCGTTCAGATGAATATCCCGATCCGCCTGCAACTGACGGGCCCCGAGACGGCGCCGACGCCCGCCGGCTGAACCGCCGCCTCTCGGCGTCTCCCGACAACTGGAACGCGCGCGCGCCCTGTGATAGCCTCATGACGGGGAAGCGGTTTCGAGTAGGCGCAGCCGATGATATCGATGCTTTTGGCAGTGACGGCCGCCTGGCTGTTGCAGGATCCGACCTCGCCACCGTCGCCCGCCTCCGATCAATCCCCGCCGCCCCTGCAGCGCGAAGTCGATAACGCGGAGATGTCGCGCTGCATGGGCGGACTGTACGGGTTTCGCAACGTCCCCGTGCAGTGCGTATCGGATGACCAGGGTGTGCTGAGGCAGTGCCGACTGCTCACGTCCAACCGTGCCGCCAGACGGCAGGCCGACAAATTCGCCTGCATGGCGGCCGCGACGCGCGTCCGGCTGCCCGATGGTTCGCCGGCCGTCGGACGGACGGTTAGGCTCACCCTGCATGGCACGAGCGAATTCTCGGGCGGGCGTGATTAGGCATTTCGCGCCGGTTTGCAGCGATCGGACCAGGGTTCTGATCCTCGGCAGTTTGCCCGGCGTGGCGTCGCTGGCGGCGGGTCAATACTATGGCCATCCCCGCAATGCGTTCTGGCGCCTGATGGATGTGGTGACGGGCGATCCGGTCAGCGGCCTGGCCTATCCAGAAAGGCTGGCCGCCCTGGACCATCGGGGCATAGGGCTGTGGGACGTGATCGCCTCGGCCGACCGTAGCGGCAGTCTGGACAGCGCCATCCGATCGCCCCAGGCGGCCGATCTTCGGGGGTTGGTCGCCCAGCTGCCGGCGTTGCGCGCCATGGCCTTCAACGGTGGCGCGGCGGCCAGGCTGGGATTGAAAATCCTGGCGCCCGACGCCGATCGCCTGGACGTGTTCGTCCTTCCCTCGTCAAGCCCGGCCCACGCTCGCCCGTTCGCTGAAAAGGCCGCCGCCTGGCGGACGCTCACGCAGTTCCTGGATCGCTGCCCCCGGCCTGCGGTCACATGTCGCGCCGCTTTTCGTGATCGCTCGGGATCGTTTCGCGAGCTGACGCGTCTTTGACCCGACGCCGCGCTTTCCTGCGGCCCGATCAGGAGATCACCATGAACACCCGCATTCTGGCCCTCACCCTCGCCTCCACCGCGATCCTGGGCCTCGCCGCCTGCAACAACGCCGAGGAAACCCCCGCGACCGACAGCGCCATGGCCCCGGCCGCCGATCCGATGGCCCCGATCGCCGACCCCGCCGCCGCCGCTTCGGGCACGGTCGTCGAGGTCGCCCAGGGCAACCCGGACTTCACCACCCTGGTCAGCGCCATCACCTCGGCCGATCTGGCCGGCACGCTGGGCGGTGCCGGGCCGTTCACGGTTTTCGCCCCGACCAACGCCGCCTTCGAGAAGGTCCCGCAAGCCACGCGCGACACCCTGATGTCGCCGGCCGGCCAGGAAGACCTGACGGGCATCCTGACCTATCACGTCGTGCCCGGTCGCCTGACCGCCGCCGACATCGCCAGCCAGATCGAGGCCGGTGGCGGTTCCGCCACCCTGACCACGGTTCAGGGTGGCACCCTGACGGCGCGCGCGGCCGATGGCGGCGTCACCTTGACGGACGCGGCCGGCAACACCTCGACGGTCACCATGACTGACGTGGCCGCCTCGAACGGCATCATCCACGCCATCGATACGGTGGTGATGCCGGGCTAATCTGCGTCGCTTACAGGGCGGTCGGCCAGATCAAGGCCGATCGTCCGACGCAGCGGTCGGACGGTCCCCTCCCCCGATCCCGTTCGACCCAATGAAAAGGCCGCGCTCTGTCCCCCGGGAGCGCGGCCTTTTTTGATTCAGTGGCACTGGGGCCGGGGCTTTACTCGCCGGCCCGCACCTGATCGCGGGCCATCGAGGCCAGTTCGTCCATCTTGGAGCGGATCTCGCCCTCGGACACCGTCAGGCCCGACCCCTTGAGGTCGCCGGCGATCTTGCGGAACACGTCCTCCTCGCCCGGCTGTTCGAAGTCGGCACGGACCACGGCCTTTCCGTATTCCTCGGCGCTCTCGGTCGACAGGCCCATCTTCTCGGCCGCCCACAAGCCCAGCAGCTTGTTCCGGCGCGCCATGGCGCGGAACTCCTGCTCCTGATCGAGGGCGAACTTGGACTCGAAGCCCTTTTCCCGATCGTCGAAGGTGGTCATCGTCCGTCATTCGCTCCACACGCGGACCGAATTCGTGGTCTCGCCGGCTGGGTCTATAGCCCTCGTGCGGCAATAGGCAACCGGGATCGAAGCGTGGCCGCGCGACCAGCCGCCGCCGTGCTGTTTGTGTCGCGTCGTCGCATCGGCTATGGTCCGGGTTCCAGTTTCCCATGCCCGTCCGGACCGGATCGCGCCGCCCCGTCCCAGCCTCTCCGCCGGGATCGGCAGCGCGATTTTTGTTTCTGGACCGGCACCCCGTCGGACCCCGAGATGAACGTCAAGCGCAAGAAGCTCTACGAGGGCAAGGCCAAGATCCTTTACGAGGGCCCCGAGCCCGGCACCCTGATCCAGTATTTCAAGGACGACGCCACCGCCTTCAACGCCCAGAAAAAGGCCACGCTCGAGGGCAAGGGGGTGATCAACAACCGCATCAGCGAATTCGTCATGACGCGGCTGAACGGCATCGGCGTGACCAACCATTTCATCAAGCGGCTGAACCTGCGCGAACAGCTGATCCGCGAGGTCGAGATCATCCCGCTGGAGGTCGTCTGCCGCAACATCGTGGCCGGCTCCCTGGCCCAGCGGCTGGGCCAGGAGGAGGGCACGCCCCTGCCCCGCTCGATCATCGAGTTCTATTACAAGAAGGACGAGCTCAACGACCCGATGGTGACCGAGGAGCATATCACCGCCTTCAACTGGGCGAGCACCCAGGAGATCGACGACATCCTGGCCATGACGGTGCGGGTCAATGACTATCTGTCGGGCATGTTCGGGGCGGTCGGCATAACCCTGGTGGACTTCAAGATCGAGTTCGGCCGCATCTGGGAGAACGACTTTTCCCGCGTCATCCTGGCCGACGAGATCAGCCCGGACAGCTGCCGCCTGTGGGACACCGCGTCTGGCGAAAAGCTGGACAAGGACCGTTTCCGCCGCGACCTGGGCAATGTGATCGAAAGCTATGCTGAAGTGGCGCGCCGCCTGGGCATCATGAAGGACATGCCGACGGTGATTCAGGGCGGGCTGCACTGATGGGCGAAACATCGGCTCCGGGAGTCCAGGAGAACACGACGCGCTTCATCCATGGCGACCTGAGCGGTCTCGGACGTTTTCGTCGCTTCGGTGAGCACGGGCCTCTCTATGAGATCACGGAGGTGCGCGACGATCAGGCCCGGATACGGGTGGTGCTGAGCGGCGAGGAGACCGACTATCCGGTCGCGTCGGCCTTGTGCGATCCGCTGGGCTGATGTTCGCCATCTCCTTTGACTTGGTTGTCGCAGAAGCCGAGATGCGGCACCCGAAAGGCACGACAGGCGCCTATGACGAGATCGCCCGCACTCTGAAACGATACGATTTCGTTCGTGTCCAGGGCAGCGTCTACACCACCGAGATCGAAGACCTGGCCAACCTGCTTCAGGCCATGAACGCTCTGCGCGCCTTGCCCTGGTTCCCAGATACCGTTCGCGACATCCGCGCCTTCCGCGTCGAGCAATGGTCCGACTTCACCCCCTTCATGAAGAGCAACCGATGAAAGTTCGCGTCCACATCTTCCTCAAGCCCGGCGTACTGGACGTGCAGGGCAAGGCCGTCGAAGGCGCGCTGCACGGCCTCGGCTGGGGCGGGGTGTCCAATGCCCGCGTCGGCAAGCTGATCGAATTCGACTTCACCGGCGAAGGCGACCCCGCCGCCGAGGCGAAGAAGATGTGCGAGACCCTGCTGGCCAATACGGTGATTGAGAGCTACCGGATCGAGGTCGGCTGACCAGCACTCTCCTCCCCGTCGCCGAAGGGCGATGGGGATGAACAGAACGCGTAGCGGTCAGGAAGGGGCGAGACGATGTGTCCGGTGAGCCCCTGTTGCCGCGACTCCGGCGGGTTCTGACAGCTCCTCACTCTCACCACCGCCTCGCCCCCTCCGTCACGGCGCGTATCCGCGCCGCGCCTCCTCCCCATTCGCGACGCGAACGGGGAGGAGAACGCAGATCCATGCCCGGAGATTGCGTGTCAGCCGCATAATGCATTGCGACGCGTTCTCATTCACAGTAGACGGGCCTCCCGTTCCCTCCCCGAGCCTTCTCTCCATGCGTCTCCTCCCCTCCGTCGCCGTTCTCGCCTTCGCCGCCCTGGCCCTGCCTGCCCACGCCCAGGACGCCGACGAGGCCCAGGTCGAGGATATCGTCGTCACCGGCACCACCTCGACCGCGACCAAGACCGACACCGCCATCGTCGACATCCCGTCGTCTGTCACCCTGATCGACGAACGCCGCCTGGAGGACCGCAAGCCCCAGAACCTGAACCAGATCGTCGGCTACGTCCCCGGCGTGAACGTCGGAAACTACGGCTTCGACACCCGCTATGACGCCTTCTTCATCCGGGGCTTCCAGGCGACCTACACCGGCGTGTTCCGCGACGGCCTGCGCCAGCTGAACAGCCCGTCGGGCCTGTACCGCAACGAACCTTACGGCCTGGAACAGCTCAGCGTCCTGCGCGGCCCAGCCTCGGTGCTGTATGGTGCCTCCGGTGCCGGTGGTCTGGTCGATCTCGTCACCAAACGCCCGACCGGCACCACCTTCGGCGAGATCGAGGGCCTGGTCGGCACCCATGACCGGTATCAGGTCAATGGCGATGTCGGCGGCGCGTCCGGCGACGTTTCCTGGCGCCTGACCGGCGTCCTGCGCGAGAGCGAGACCCACCTGCCCGGTTTTCCCGACGACCGGCTGATGATCGCCCCGGCCGTGACCTGGACGCCGTCGGACGCCACGCGGATCACGCTGCTGGGCGAATATATGAACTCCCTGACCGGGGGGTCGGCGGCCTTCTTCAACGATGCGAACGGCATCACCGACATCGTCCTGGCCGACGAGCGGATCAGCGACTTCGACCATGAGCAATGGCGCGTCGGCTATGAGATCGAGCACGATTTCTCGAACGGCCTGACCGTCGTCCAGAACGCCCGGATCCAGGAGGTCGACGCCTATCTCGAATATGCCTATGTCCTGGACCCGACCACCACCCCGGTGACCAAGGGCTCGGGCGTCGCCAATGACGTGGTCGATGCCTTCACGATCGACAACCAGGCCCGCTACACCCTGACCACAGGCGGGGTCAGCCATCGCCTGCTGGCCGGGCTGGACTATTCAGACGTCGACTATATCTCCCGCGACGGCTTCGGCTCGATCCCGGCGACCGGCGAGGTCATCACCCCCGACCTGATCGACACCGTCGCGCAGACGTTCAGCCAGACCGGCCTCTATATCCAGGACCAGATCGACATCGGCCGCCTGGGCATTGTCGCGGGCCTCCGCCACGACTGGCTGGAGGCGGAAACCGACCGCTTCGGCGTGGCTCAGTTCGAACAGGACGACAGCGCCACCACCGGCCGCATCGGCGTGACCTACGACCTGGACGGCGGCCTCACCCCCTACGCCAACTGGTCCACCTCGTTCGAGCCGAACATCGGCCTGCTTCTGGACGGCACCCCCGCTCAGCCCACCGAGGCCCGCCAGATCGAGGCCGGGATCAAATATCAGCCCCGCGCCGGCGTCCTGCTGACCGCCGCCGTGTTCGACATCGAACAGACCGACGGCGTGGTGTTCGATGCCGCCTCGGGCATCAACCGCCAGGTCCAGCAGGACCTCACCTCGCGCGGCCTTGAACTCGAAGCCTCGATCCGCCTGGCCGAGGGCCTCGATGTCGTGGCCGCCTACAGCTACACCGACGCCGAGATCGAGCGCGGCGTCGTCGGCGGCACCGGCAACACCCCGTCCGGCACCCCCGAACACCTGGCCTCCATCTTCGCCGACTGGCGTATCCCCGCCACCGGCTTCGGCCTGGGTGGCGGCCTGCGCTATTTCGGCGAGAGCTTCGGCAATGACCTGAACACCATCGACAACGACGAACGCCTGTTCGCCGACGCCGTGGTCCACTACGACCTGACCGAGGCGGTCCGGCTGCAACTGAACGCCACCAACCTGTTCGACTCAGAGCCCGTCAACTGCACCGCCGGCTACTGCTATCGCGAACAGGGCCGCACCCTTCTGGCCAGCGCCCGCTACCGGTTCTGAGAAAGGCCCGCCGATGACGCCCAAGACGGTCCGAACCTGGTCGGTGGTCCACACCTGGTCGAGCCTGATCTCGACCGTCTTCCTGGTCATGTTGTGCGTCACCGGCCTGCCCCTGATCTTCCATCACGAGATCGAGGACTGGGTCGCCGGCGACCAGCCGCGCGCCGTCCCGATCGCCCAGATGGCTTCCCTGGACGCCATGGTCGACCAGGCTCGCGCGGCCAATCCCGGCCGCGTCATCTCGGGCGTCTTCATCAACCCCGACGCCCCCCAGGCCATCGTTTATTCCCAGCCGTCCTGGCAGGCCCTGGTAGATCGCCCGTTCGACTTCCAGGCCACCACCTTCGACAGCCGCAGCGGCCAGATCGCCGAGGCCGCCGCCTATGGCTCCCATCCGGTCACCGCCTTCATGGACCTGATGCTCAGGCTTCACGTCGACATGTTCCTGCTGCTGCCCGGGCAGCTGTTCCTGGGGGCCATGGGCGTGCTGTTCCTAGTCGCCATCGTCTCCGGCGTGGTCCTGTACGGCCCGTTCACCCGCAAGCTGAAGTTCGGCGAAATCCGCCGCGAGAAGAAACGCCGCACCCGCTGGCTGGACCTGCACAACCTGCTGGGGGCGGTGACCATCGTCTGGGCCTCGGTCGTCGGCTTCACCGGCGCCCTGAACGAACTCGCCGGCCCGCTCTACCAGAACTACGTGGCCACCGACGTCGCCGCCGTCGCCCGCCCCTGGCAGGGCCAGCCCGCCCCGCCGCTGGACCGCCAGGCCTCGGTGGACACGGTCGTGGCCAGCGTCAGCCGCGCCATGCCGGACCAGACCATCAGTTTCGTCAGCCTGCCCGGCAATCCGTTCGGCTCGCCACATCACTATTTCATCTGGACCCACGGCCAGAGCGGCCTGAACTCCCGCATGGACACCCCCGCCCTGGCCGACGCCGTGACCGGCCAGTTCGTCTCCTCCGTCCCCATGCCTTGGTACATCCAGGCTATCGAGATCAGCCGCCCCCTGCATTTCGGCGACTACGGCGGCATGCCGCTGAAGATCCTGTGGGCCCTGATGACAATCGTCACCATCGTCGTCCTGATCACCGGCCTCTACCTCTGGATTGCCCGCAAATTCCTCGGCGCGACAAAGGCCGCCCGCGCCCCGCGTTACGAGCCCGACGCCCTCCCCGCCGCCGCCCGCATCGAGGCCGCCGAATGAGCCGAGGCCCCCTCTCCCCCCAATGGCGCTGGGTCACGATCCTGGGCGCCCTGACCGTTGTCGGTTTGGCCGCCGCCCTGTTCGGCGACGGCGGCCCGATGTGGTGGCTGTCCTGGCTGACCATCGCCGCCCCCCTGGCCGTCGCCGCCCGCTACGTCTGGGGCCGCGGCGACCGCGAGCCTCACACGCTTGTCAGCCCGGCAACCGCAACCCGAGCCACCTCCGACCCGTTGTCCGCCCGACCCCAAACACCGGAGCGACCATGGCCTTCACCCTGACCTCGAACGACATTACCGACGGCGCCGCCCTCCCCGACGCCCAGGTCCAGGCCAAGGGCGACACCTCCCCGCACCTCGCCTGGTCCGGCGCGCCGGAGGGCACCAAATCCTTCGCCGTCACCGCCTACGATCCCGACGCCCCGACCGGCTCCGGCTTCTGGCACTGGACCGTCGCCAACATCCCCGCCGACATCACCGAACTGCCGACCGGCGCGGGCTCGCCCGGCGGCGACCTGCCCCACGGCGCCACCCAAGGCCGCACCGACTTCGGCAAGACCGGCTTCGGCGGCGCCGCCCCGCCCGCCGGCGACGGCGCGCACCGCTATATCTTCACCGTCTTCGCCGTGGACACCGACCGGCTGGACGTCACCGCCGACGATTCCGGCGCGGTCTATGGCTTCAACCTGCATTTCCACACCCTGGCCAAGGCGTCGATCACCGCGACTTATGAGAACAGGGGCGAGAGTTGAGCGGGGCTCGCGGTTGAGCGGGCGATCTGCTAGTTAGTCGTCATGGTCGAGGTCACGAACGAGCTGATGTACGAGGTGCTGAAATCGATCCAGCATCGCATGGACCGCATGGATCTCACGCTGCGCGAGGTAAAGGCTGAGGTTCAGGCCGTCCGAAGTCATGTGCTGGGCATCCAGCAGGATATCGGAAACATCTATGCGACGCTGGGCGACCACGCCGAACGCCTGGATCGCATCGAGAGACGGCTCGGGCTCCTCGAACCCGCGCACTGACATCGCCGACGAACCCTGCTAGACGCCCGCCCATGAGCGCCGCCGTCATCGTCTTCCCCGGATCCAATTGCGATCGCGACTGCAAGGTCGCCGTCGAACGCTCCACCGGTGAGCCGGTCCAGATGGTCTGGCACCAGGAGACCGAACTGCCCCAGGGCCTGGATCTGATCGTCCTGCCAGGCGGCTTCTCCTATGGCGACTACCTGCGTTGCGGGGCCATGGCGGCGCAGTCACCGATCATGCAAGCGGTCCGCAAGGCCGCCGACGACGGCGTCGCGGTCCTGGGCATCTGTAACGGCTTCCAGATCCTGTGCGAGGCCGGAATGCTACCCGGTGCCCTGCTGCGCAACGCGGGCCTGAAATACGTCTGCAAACCCATCTCGCTCGAGGTCACCAACGGCCAAACCCGCTTCACGGCCGGATATCAGGGCCAGCGCGAGGTGGTCATGACCCAGGGCAATGGCGACGGAAACTTCTTCGCCGACCCGGAGACGCTGGCCCGCATCGAGGGCGAGGGGCAGGTCGTGTTCCGCTATATCGACAACCCCAACGGCTCGGTGGCGAACATCGCCGGAATCCAGAACGACCGCGGCAACGTCCTGGGCATGATGCCCCACCCGGACCGCGCCTTCGAGGCCGAGCTGGGCTCGGCCGACGGGGCGACCCTGTTCCGCTCGATCTACGCGGCGGCCTGAGTCGTTAAATCGTCTCGGCCAGCTTTTCCAGCCGGGCCGCGACCGCGTTGAGGGCCTCGGCGACGCCCGCGTCCGAGGCGGCGGGTGGGGCCTCCGCGACGATCCCTGCCCGCGCGTCCTGAAGCTCGTCGGCCAGGATGAGCGCGGCCATCAGGAAAAGCCGCAAGTCCCCCACCTGTCCGACGCCGGAGGCCACATCGCGGACATGGCCGTCGAACTGGCCGGCCAGGGCACGGACGCGGTCTTCCTGGCCGTCGGCGCATCCGACGGCGTAGGGGCGACCGTTGACCTCGACCGTGACCGTGGCCATCAGGCGGCCTCCTCGATCAGATCGCGCAGGCTCTCGGCGGCGCGAGCCAAGGCCTCGGACGCCTCGCGTCCGGCGGTTTCCAACTCGGCGATGCGGGCGGCGTCCCGAGGATCGCCGTTCGGCGCGAACAGGTCGTCGTCGCCGATCGGCGGCGCGCTGGCGGGCCGGGCCTTCAGGTCCAGGATCCGGCGTTCCAGGGCCGCCAGGGCCCGGTCAACACGCTCTTTCGCTGCGGTGGTGGCGTCGGCCATCGGTCGCATCCTCCAGAATCCGTATAGAACCCTTTGGCGCGCCGGGGTAAAGCGCCCGCGCCCGCTATTTTCCGCCCTCCGACGAAAGTGACCGCCGTGGCCGAAGCTAAAACGCCCGCCCCCAAAGCCACCCCCGAGCAGATGGCCAACGCCATCCGCGTCCTGGCCATGGACGGCGTGGAGAAGGCCAACAGCGGCCATCCTGGCATGCCGATGGGCATGGCCGACGTGGCCACGGTGCTGTTTTCCAAATTCCTGAAGTTCGACGCCAGCCGCCCGGACTGGGCCGACCGGGATCGGTTCATCCTGTCGGCAGGCCATGGATCGATGCTGATCTATGCCCTGCTGCACCTGACCGGCTACAAGGCCGCGACCAAGGAACAGCTGTCGAATTTCCGACAGTGGGGGTCGAAGACGGCGGGACACCCCGAATACGGCCACATGCCGGGCGTTGAAACCACGACCGGCCCGCTGGGTCAGGGCCTGGCCAATTCCGTCGGCTTCGCCATCGCCGAGCGGCATCTGGCGGCGCGGTTCGGGCACGATCTGGTCGACCACCGAACCTGGGTCGTGGCCGGGGATGGCTGCCTGATGGAAGGCCTGTCGCAGGAGGCCATCGCCCTGGCCGGTCGGCTGAAACTGAACAAGCTGACGGTGCTGTGGGACGACAATTCGATCACCATCGACGGGCCGGTCAGCCTGTCGGACGCCACCGATCAGGGCCAGCGGTTCAAGGCCGCCGGCTGGGCCTGCAAGGCGGTCGACGGCCATGACGTCAAGGCCATCCAGAAGGCCCTGGCCTGGGCCACCCGCCAGGATAAGCCGACCCTGATCGCCTGCCGCACCAAGATCGGCAAGGGCGCCGCCACCATGGAAGGCAGCCACAAGACCCACGGCGCGGCCCTGGGCGCGGGCGAGATCGCCGCCAGCCGACTGGGCATGAAGTGGGAGCACGAACCGTTCGATCTGCCCGAAACCATCGAACGGGCCTGGCGTTCGGTCGGCAAGCGCGGTGCCAAGGTCCGCAAGGCCTGGGAGGCGCGCCTCGCAGCCTCTCCGAATGCAACTGAGTTCACCCGAGCGATGAAGGGCGACCTGCCCGAACACGCCTTCGACGCCCTGAACGCCAAGATCGCCGAGCTGGTCGAGACGAGACCGGGACAGGCGACGCGGCAGTCGTCCGGCGCGGCGCTGGACCAGCTGTTCGGCGTCATCCCCGAACTGATCGGCGGTTCGGCCGACCTGACCGGCTCGAACAACACCCTGGTCAAGGGCACGCCGACGCTGGACGCGCCGGACTATGCCGGCCGCTACATCAACTATGGCATCCGCGAGTTCGGCATGGCGGCGGCGATGAACGGCATGGCGCTGCACGGGGGAGTGATCCCGTACGGCGGCACCTTCATGGTGTTCTCGGACTACAGCCGCCCGGCCATCCGCCTAGCCGCCCTGATGGGCATCCGGGTGATCCACGTTCTGACCCACGACTCCATCGGCCTGGGCGAGGACGGACCGACGCACCAGCCGGTCGAGCATCTGGCGGCCCTGCGCGCCATTCCTAACCTGCTCGTTTTCCGCCCCGCCGACACGGTCGAGGCCATGGAATGCTGGCAGCTTGCGCTCGAGCACCGGACCACACCCTCGGCCATGGCCCTGTCGCGCCAGAAGACCGCGGCGGTGCGGACCGAGGAAGGCTGCGAGAATTTCTGCGCGCGCGGGGCCTATGAGCTGAAATACCTGGACGGCGGGGCCAAGGTGACCCTGTTCGCCTCCGGCACCGAGGTTCCCATTGCACTGGAGGCCGCCAAGACGCTGGACGCGGAGGGTCTGCCCACTCGCGTGATTTCCGTGCCCTGCTTCGAACTGTTCGAACAGCAGGACGCCGACTATCAGGCGCAGATCCTCGGGCGGGGCACGGTCCGCGTCGCCGTCGAGGCCGCGATCAAACAGGGCTGGGAACGGTTCATCGGCGAGGACGGCGGCTTCGTCGGCATGACCGGCTTCGGCGCCTCGGCCCCCGCCGACGTCCTGTACCGCGAGTTCGGCATCACCGCCGAGGCCGTGGTCGCGGCGGTCAAGGCGCGCCTCTGACGGCGATCGGCGTTTGACGAGCGGCCCCCGGCCTCCGTAGGTTGCACCTCGAATCGAGGGGAGCGGTCATGGGGGATGGGAGCGACGCGCCGTGGACGGACCCACGCCTGAACGGCGAGGCCCGCGCCCGCGCCTGGGCCGAGGCGCTGAGCCCGGTGTTCGACATCCGGGTGGCCGACCCGGACGCCATGGCCGTCGATCGCGAACTGCAGAACTACAATCTGGGCAAGATGATCTTCGGCCGGGTCGATGCCCCGGCCCAGCGTCTGGAGCGCGACCGGGCCCGCGCGTCCGCCCACGGCGTCGATCACGTCCTGATCCAGCACTATCTGACCGGCCACAGCCAGATCGACGCGCGCGGCCAGACGCAGACCGTGCAGGTCGGCGATTTCGTGCTGATGGACCTGGAACAACCGGTGCTACTGAACGCCGATGCGGTCAAGGCGCTGAGCTTCGTGGTGCCCCGCGCCCTGTTCGGCGAGCGCGAGATGGGCGACCTGCACGGCACCGTCCTGTCGCCCGGCGTCCAGCCCTTCGTTTCGACCCTGGGCAGTCTGGCGCGCGAGGTGGGGGCCATGGCCGACACCCTGGACGCGACCCAGGCGGACGCCCTGACCGGGGTGGCGGCGACCCTGCTGCGGCTCAGCCTGGGCGACGATCCGGCCCAGAACGGTCGGCGCGACCCGATCGGGCTGAAGGCCCGCATCCGCCGGTTCATGATCCAGAACCTGGCCGACCCCGGGCTGGACACGGCGACCGTCACCACCCGGTTCGGCGTGTCGCGCTCGACCCTGTACCGGATATTCGAGGCCGACGGCGGGCCCCAGAGCTATATCCGTGACCTGCGTCTGGCCCGGGCCCTGCGGCGGCTCGGCCAGCGCGGGCCGATGCGTCCGCTGGTCTCGACCGTGGCCTATGAGTGCGGCTTCACCAGCGAGGCCGTGTTCAGCCGCGCCTTCCGCCGCCGCTTCGGGCGAGCGCCGCGTGACATAGACCCCCATGCCGGGCTGCGCGCGGGCGGAGTCGGTGACCGTCTCGCCACCTGGATGCGCGAACTGACCGACTGAGCGACGGAATCAGGGCGAGACCGCGACGCGGACACCTTCCTGGTCATCCATGGCCAGCGCCGCGATCGCCGCCAGCAGGGTGGGATCACGTCCCGCCCGCAGGTCGGCCAGGCTGGGGTCCGTGACGACGTCCGGCGTGACCCCGACCTTCTCCAGCAAGGTCCGGTCGTTGGTCAGGATGGCCACCGTGCTGACGCTTAGCTCGCCCCCGTCGGGCAGGTTGATCTGGCGCGATCCGATCACGGCACCGGCCGTTCTGCGCCCGACCACGGGCCCGCGATCCAGGTCCTGCATGGCCGCCGCGAACAATTCGCTGGCGCTGCCCGACCCCGGCCCGACCATGACGGCCAGGGGGCCGGTCCAGGGGTCGTCCATGGCGGAGGTGAAATAGCGGCGATCCAGCCATCGCCCCAGCATCACCGCGAACGGCACCCGCTCCGGCACGAAACTGGCGACCATGTCGCCCAGGATGTCGAACCGCCCGCCCGGATTGTCGCGCAGATCGACGATGACCGCGCGCGGCGGATCGGCCACCCAGCGCGCCCTCTGTTCGGCCATCCAGTCGTGGCTGTCGCCGTCGAAGCCGTCGAAGCGGACAATCTCGACACCGTCGTCGCGTCGGATCGCCTCGCGGCGCGCCCGGGCCTCGATCGGCCGGCCGATCAGGGTGATGCGGTGCCGCGCGCCGGTCTCGTCGACGAAATCGAACACATCGGCACGGGTCTCTGACGGCACCAGGGTTCGGCTGGGTTCCAGACCGTTGACGGCCTCGACCCGCCAGCCGACCTGAACGCCCGCTTCCGATGCCGCCGAGTCTCGACGGACGCGGACCACCACATGCTCCTCGCCCTCGCGAATGACCGTCAGGCCGAAGCCGACGGTGTTCTCCTCGGCCTCCATCCGGGCCTGCACGGCACGGCTTGAAGGGGAGGTGACGTTGGTGTGGCGGTCGTCCAGTTCCTTGAGCATCGCCTCGACCCGACGATAGAAGCCCGCCTCGGTCGGCTGGGCCACGGCGTCGTCCCGGTAACGCGCGGTCAGGACCGCCCAGTCGCGTCCGCCGATGCGAGGATCGTAATAGAGGCGATCGACCCAGTCGGTGACGGCGTCGAACACCTGGGTATTCAGCGCGGAGCGATCGGCGGACGCATCGGCCACCACCACCGGAGACGGCAGTTCGCCGTCACGGGCATAGGGGATGTCAACCGTCTGGCAGGCCGCCAGGATCAGGGCCAGCAGAACCGCCCCGGCCACCGACCGGATCGATGGCCCCGTTTCGCGCACCTAGAAGGCGGCCGTCGCGACCGACAGGACGCGGGCCGTGGACACGTCCCGGTCCAGGGCCCGGATCGCCAGCTCCAACGCCGCATCCTTGTCCGTGTCGTGCGCCGTTGCCGCGACGACCAGATCGGGCGAAACGCCCCGCTTCTCCAGTCGCACGCCGCCGGTGGTGACGAAATCGGCGCGGCTCAGGGTCAGCCGCCCCCCGTCCGGCAATCGCGTGTCGCGCGCGATCAGCACCGCACCGGCGGTCAGTTCGCCGACCAGGATCGCCCGGCGGGCTTCCTGCAAGGCGGCGGGCGTCAGTTCAGCGGCGCTGCGGCTCAGGTCGTCGATCAGCACGGCGACATCGTTGGGCACCGGCGCGTCCAGATCGCCGCAGGCCGGCTTGATCCTGAGCGCCACGGCCCGGCCCGACCGCCCGATCCGCCGGGCCCATTCGTGATCGGCGGGCATGAAGCACGACAGGGCCGCATCCGCCTCCATCAACAGGCCTCCCGGATTGGCCCGCAGGTCCAGCACCACATCGGTCTCGGCCGGCAGGTCGCGCAGCTGTTCGCCCATCCAGCGCCCCAGCCCCGGCTCGAACCTTTCGACGCGCAGCACCAGCACGCCGGGGCGAGAGCGATCGGCCACAAAGGTCGGCTGCGGATCCATGTCGCGCGGCACCACGGTCAGTTCGCGCACGGCCCCAGCCTCGTCGGTCAGCCGCACGCTCAGCGGCCGCCCGTCCACGACATCGACCTCCGGCCCCCAGGCCTGGCCGTCGATACTTTCCAGCGCCCAGCCGGTCGAAATGCCCGCCGCCTCGGCCGCCGACCCGGGCCGGACGGACTCGATCCGGTAGCGGCCGTCGTCGCCCTCGGACATGCGGATGCCGATGACCGCGCGGCGATGGCGCAGACTGTCGTTGCGGCGTACCGCGGCGGGTCCGGCGGCGGAGGCATGATCGTCGTCCAGCCGCTCCAGCAGGTCGTTGACCACCGCATAGAGCTCGCGCTCGCTGGTCGCGGCCAGGGCTCGGGGGCGCAGTTCGGCCCGCGCCTGTCGCCAGTCCACGCCCTTCAGCGCCGGGTCGTAATAGTCGCGCCGGACCTCGTTCCAGACGGCGTCGAACACCCGCCGGTTAAGGGAGGCACGGGCCCGATCCGGAGCAGACGCTGCGGCCGGCTCATCCTTCACCCCGGCCTGCACCACCGTCGGGGCGAGCAGGAACGCCGTCGCGAGGGCGGTTTTCAGCAGGCGCGCGAAGGGCTGGGGGGCAAGACGAAAAACCATACTGGACGACGTTATGCCGACCGTTGTGGCGCATTCAAGTCACGAACGCTCAGCGGACGTCAGTCGTCCCGACCGCGCAGGATGATCACTTCGGACCGACGGCGTTCATGACCGTCCGGGGATGCCGCCCCCGCGGCGTCTCTATCCCGGACGGCCTCGCGGATGATGGCGACCAGTTCATCCTCGTCGCGCTTGGTGTTCCCGTCCTTGTCCGCCCCCAGGCGATCGTCGAGCCGCCGGATCGTGACCCTGTCCCCGATCAGCAGGTCGCCCAGGAGCTCGCCGTCCAGAATGCGGGGCCTTCGGACCGCATCCTCGATCTCGCGGCGCAGCTGGAAGCGGTGAACGCCGGGGCCGCGCCCCGAGCGGGTGATGATCTGGACGTTGCGACCAGCCCCGGCGAACTCCTCCGACGACAGGCGGCCGTCGTCGTCCTCGTCCAGACGGGCGAAGGCGTCGTTGAGCGGGGCGACGAATTCCTCGCGCGTAATGACGCCGTCGCCGTCGGCGTCGAAGCCGAGCGGCGGTTCGGGCGACTCGGGCGGTTCGGGCGTGGCCGGAGGCGCAGGCGGAGCCTGCGGCGGCGGGGCGGGCGCGGCCGAGGGCGGCGGGGGCGGAGGAGCGGGCGGCGCGGGCGGCACCTGGGTGGCCAGGGCGGCGGAAAGCATCAGGGTCAGCAGCAAGGTCGGTCTCCGTCGGCGTGCCGGCTGTCGAATGTGACGGTTCTGCCTTTCATGCGTGTTTCGCCGATGGCAGCCATGTTTCAGGTCTGAAATGACGGCGGCGCGCGATTGGCCCATCATGGCCCCCGCATGACGATCGAAACCCTGCCCCGCATCCTCGTGGTCGATGACGACCCCGGTATCCGTGAAGTGCTGTGCGACTATCTGGGTCGGCACGGCTATGAGACCGACGGCGCGGCCTCGGCGGTCGAGATGGATCGGGCGCTCAAGCTCAGGCCCGTCGATCTGATCGTGCTGGACCTGATGATGCCGGGCGAGGACGGGCTATCGGTCGTGCGCCGGCTGTCGCGCACCGGCCCCCCGGTCGTGATGCTCAGCGCCATGGGCGAGGACACCGACCGGATCGTGGGGCTGGAACTTGGGGCCGACGACTATCTGGCCAAGCCTTGCAATCCGCGCGAGCTGCTGGCCCGGGTGCGGGCGGTGCTGCGGCGGCCCAAGGAGGACGATCCCGCCGCTGTCCAGGCCCTGACCTTCGCCGGCTGGCGGCTGGACCTGATGCGGCGCGAGGTGTCGCGGCCCGATGGAGCGGTGCTGCCGCTGTCCAGCGGCGAGTTCGGCCTGCTGAAGGTGTTCGCCGAACGCCCCGGCCGCATACTGACCCGTGACCAGCTGCTGGAGGCCGCGCGCGGCACCGAGGCCGACGTGTTCGACCGCGCCATGGACGTCCAGATCAGCCGGCTGAGGAAGAAGCTGGACGACGGCTCGGGCCGCGACCTGATCGTCACCCTGCGCGGCGAGGGATATATGTTCGACGTCAAGGTCGAGCGGCGGTGAAGCGCGACGCCCGGTCCCGATCGGCCCTGCTGCAGGTCGCCGCCCTGGCGGTGCTGGCGGTCGTCGCGTCCCAGATCGTGACCTTCGCCGTCGTCCTGACCTCGCCGCCGCCACGGCCGGCGGGCTTCAGCATCGGGGCCGCCGCCGACGCCTTGAGGGGCGAACCGGCCGAGACGTCGGATGGCCGGCCCCTGAACCGCAAGCTGACCGATCGACCGCTGGTCCAGGCCGACCCCGACGACCCCCTCGCCCGCGTCATCGCCGGAACCTTGGCGCGCTCCATGGACGTGCCCGCCGACCGCGTCCGCGTGGCTATGGCGCGCGAGCCCGGCCCGCCCGGTCTGATGCCGACCCGGCCCGAGGGGGTCGTGCGCGAGACGCGGGGATTCGTCCTGCGTTCGATCGATCCGTCGCTGCGCGCGCCGGTCGCGCCGGCCGCGCCCGCACCCGCCACTCCGTCTTCGCCGTCGACCCCAGGGCGACAGGCAGGGACGGCGCCCCCGTCTCTCGATCCGCCCCCCGCTCCGCCGGCCCCGCCCGCCCCTCCGGCCCCGCCTCCGGGGCTGGCCGAGGCCCTGGCCGGCACCATCGGTCGACCCGACGTGCGGGTCTTCATGGCCGGGCCGGACGATGCGCGCTTCACCATCCTGACCGATCGGCTGACGTTTCAGCCCTTCTCGGCCTCGGTCCGGCTGGACGACGGGCGCTGGGCAACGGTGCGGCCGCCGCAGGGGCTGATCGAGCCGTGGCAGGCGCGGCTGCTGATCTCGCTGGCGATCAGCCTGCTGCTGCTGGCCCCGATCGTCTGGCTGCTGGCGCGGCGATTGACACGGCCGATCCGGGTCTTCGCCGCCGCCGCCGAACGGCTGGGCGACGACCCCGACGCCGAGCCGCTGAAACCCACCGGCCCGCGCGAGGTGCGCACCGCCATCGGCGTGTTCAACGACATGCAGGCGGCCCTGCGCGGCCATATCCGACGCCGGACGCAAACGGTCGCCGCCATCGCCCACGACCTGCGGACTCCCCTGACCCGGCTGCGGTTCCGCGCCGAACAGGCCCCCGAGGCCCTGCGCGACCGCATGGTGGCCGATGTCGAGGAGATGGACGCCCTGATCGGCCAGGCCCTGGCCTATGTGCGCGGCGAGGCCCCGCCCGAGCGTCACGACCCGTTCGACCTGGCCGAGCTGGCGGCCGATGTGGTCGCCGGTTTCGCCGAGACCGGGGCGGCGGTGAGTTTCATCCGCCACGCCGACCTGCCGGCCCAGGGCGATCCCCCGGCGCTGCGGCGGGCGCTGTCCAACCTGATCGACAACGCCGTCCGCTATGGCCGGGCGGCGACGGTCGCGGCCCTGCGCGACGGTCCGAGCGCCGTGATCACCATCGCCGACGACGGCCCCGGCCTGTCGGCCGAGGCGCTGGAGGTCCTGTTCGAACCGTTCGAGCGCGGCGAAGGCTCTCGCAGCCGCCAGACCGGCGGCACCGGCCTGGGCCTGACCGTGGCCCGGCAGGCGGCGCGGGCGCACGGCGGGGAGGTGACCCTGGCGAACCGGCCGGAGGGGGGATTGGTGGCCAAACTCTCGCTCCGCCTCTCCCAGCGGGAGAGGGCTTGAGCGCCCGAGAGCGCAGCGATCGGACTTGCGCAAAAGGGTGAGGGGTCACGGTGTCCGGTGAGGGCTTGAACTCGTCGACGCGGGCTCATCGGTAAAAGTTCAACCCCTCACCCTTTCGCCTTGCCAATCGCTTCGCTCTTGGAGGCTCAAGCCCTCTCCTTCTGGGAGAGGAACACTTTCACTCGCGGCTTGTGATCCCTCACGGGGTTGAATCCCCGGCGCCGCGGTTCCATTGAAGCGACCAGCCCGCACACCCCGCCCCAAGGAGCCCCGCCCCATGCCCGTCCGCGTCGCCATCAATGGTTTCGGCCGCATCGGCCGCCTCGTCCTGCGCTCGATCGTCGAGCACGGCCGGCGCGACATCGAGGTGGTGGCGATCAACGACCTGGGGCCGGTGGCGACCAATGCCCATCTGCTGAAATACGACAGCGTCCACGGCCGCTTCCCCGGCACGATCGAGAGCGGCGAGGACTGGATCGACGTCGGCCTGGGCCGGATCAGGGTCACCGCCGAACGCGACCCAGCCAAGTTGCCGCACAAGGATTTGAACGTCGATATCGCCCTGGAATGCACCGGCCTGTTCACGACCAAGGACAAGGCGTCGGCCCACCTGACCGCCGGTGCCAAGCGGGTGCTGGTCTCGGCCCCCTGCGACGGGGCCGACAAGACCATCGTCTACAAGGTCAACCACGACACCCTGACCGCCGAGGACGTGATCGTCTCCAACGGCAGCTGCACCACCAATGCGCTCGCCCCCGTCGCCAAGGTGCTGCACGACCTGTTCGGCATCGAGCGCGGCTATATGACCACGATCCACAGCTACACCGGCGACCAGCCGACGCTGGATACGATGCACAAGGATCTGTACCGCGGCCGCGCCGCCGCCCTGTCGATGATCCCGACCTCGACCGGCGCGGCCAAGGCGCTGGGCCTGGTGCTGCCGGAACTGAAGGGCAAGCTGGACGGATCGTCGATCCGGGTGCCGACGCCGAACGTCTCGGTCGTGGACCTGAAGGTCGTCGCCGGCCGCGAGGTCACGGTGGAGGAAATCAACGCCGCCCTCCAAGCCGCCGCCGACGGCCCGATGAAGGGCGTGCTTTCCACCACCACCGACCCGGTCGTGTCCACCGATCTGAACCACATCGCCGCCTCGTCCACCGCCGCCCTGCCCCAGACCCAGGTTGTGGATGGCAAGCTGGCCCGCGTCCTGACCTGGTACGACAACGAATGGGGCTTCGCCACGCGGATGGCGGACACGGCATTGGTGATGAGCAAGCTGATCTGACTGCACGTTTTCCTCCCCGTTCGCCGCTTGGCGAATGGGGAGGGGGACCGCGAAGCGGTGGAGGGGGAGAGGAGCGGCGCATCGCGCCGCGACGACGACGCCACACCGGATCTGGGGTTTGGAACCCCTCCGTCACGGCGCGTATCCGCGCCGCGCCACCTCCCCATTCGCTTCGCGAACGTGGAGGAGAAAGATGAGGCCATGACCTTCCGCACCCTCGACGACGCCCGTGACCTCGCCGGCAAGACCGCCCTCGTCCGCGTGGACTTCAACGTCCCGATGGAGGACGGCCGGGCCGCCGACGACACCCGCCTGCGCGTCGCCCTGCCGACGATCGAGAAACTGCGCGACGCCGGGGCCAAGGTCGCGCTGCTGGCCCATTTCGACCGGCCCAAGGGCCGGCGCGTGCCGTCGATGAGCCTGAAGCCCCTCGTCGATGACCTGGAACGCCTGCTCGGCGCGCCGGTCCGTTTCGCCGACGACTGCGTAGGCGACGAGGCCAAGGCCGCCCTCGCCGACCTCGATGCCGGGGGCGTGATCCTGCTGGAAAACGTCCGCTTCCACGCCGGAGAGGAAGCCAACGACCCCGCCTTCGCCCGACAGCTCGCCGACCTCGGCGACCTCTACGTCAACGACGCCTTCTCCGCCGCCCACCGCGCCCACGCCTCGACCGAGGGCCTCGCCCGCCTCAAGCCCGCCTATGCCGGCGAATCGATGCGTCGCGAGCTGGACGCGCTGGACGCCGCCCTGGGCCACCCCCAGAAGCCGGTGCTGGGCATCGTCGGCGGGGCCAAGGTGTCGACCAAGCTGGACCTGCTGCGGAACCTCGTCGGCCGGCTGGACAAGCTCGCCATCGGCGGCGGCATGGCCAACACCTTCCTGTTCGCGCAAGGGGTCGACATCGGCGGCTCCCTGGCCGAACGCGATATGGCCGACACCGCCCGCCAGATCATGGCGGAGGCCGAGGCCAGGGGCTGCGAAATCCTGCTGCCCCAGGACGTCGTCGTCGCCACCGACGTCAGGCCGGGCATCGAGACCCGCACCGTCCTGGCCCGCGAGGACATCGCCGAAGACGAGAAGATCCTCGACGCCGGCCCCCTGACCGTCGAACGACTGGTCAAGGCCATGGCCACATCGCGCACCCTGATCTGGAACGGGCCGCTGGGCGTGTTCGAGGTCCCGCCGTTCGACGCCGCCACCGTCAAGGCCGCCCAGGCCGCGGCCCAGCTGGTTAAATCCGGCGCCATCGTCGCTGTCGCCGGCGGCGGCGACACGGTCGCGGCGCTCAATCATGCGGGTGTGGTCGAGGACATGACCTTCGTGTCCACCGCCGGCGGGGCGTTCCTGGAGTGGATGGAGGGCAAGCCGTTGCCGGGGGTCGAGGCCCTGCACGAAGGGGGAGGCCGCGCGGCCTAACCAAGGGAGAGGTCAGCCGAACGGGCTCGTCCCGACCAGCGGGGCGGCCAACATCTCGGTCACCGTCTTCGCGAAGACCGAAATCCGCAGCGGCTTGACCATGATCCGGTCCGCGCCGAACGCCAAGGCCGGGTTCAGCACGCTGTCGGCCCCCATGCTGCCGCCGCTGGAGATGGCCAGGATGCGGACCGGCCGCTTCTCCCGCCGGATGGCGATGATGGTCTCCAGCCCGTCCTTGTCGGGCATAAGCATGTCCAGGACGATCAGGTCGATCGGCTCGCGGCGCACGATCTCCAGCGCCTGATTGCCGTCGACTGCTTCCAGCACCCGGTGCCCGTCCGGAGCCAAGAGTTCCGTCGCTATGGCGCGCACGGTTGGGTCGTCGTCGGTGATCAGGATGGTCGCCATGAAGCCCTTCCGAGGCGGTGGTCGATCTCAGACTAACGTCAAGCTGCCGCTGCGGTTGCGCTCGGCAAGGCTTCGGCCCTGATGGGACGGTGGTAGAAATAGCCCTGAAGGTAGTGGGCCCCAGCGATGCGCAGGAACTCGGCTTGGGCCGCAGTCTCCACGCCTTCGCAGACCACCTTCATGCCCAAGGCCCGGCCGACGCCGATCACCGCATGGATGATGGCCGCCGAGGCCGTGTCGGTGTCGCACCGCTCGACGAAGCTGGCATCGACCTTCAGCGTCTTGAACTGCAGTTCGCGCAGGGCATGCAGGCTGGTGAAACCCGCCCCGAAATCGTCCAGGGCCACGCCGATGCCGGCCTCCTTCAGCGCGGTCAGGGATCGGCGCGCGGCCTCGACATCCAGCATGGCGGTCTCGGTCACCTCGATCTCCAGCCGCTCGGGCGGGAAACGGCTGGCCAGGGCCGCCTTGGCGACGCGCAGGGCGAACCCCGCGTCCTGGAACTCCGATGCTGAGGCGTTGACCGAGACCCGGATCTCCGGCCGGTGGCGCAGGTCGTCCATGGCCCGCGCCAGGACGAAGTCGGTCAGCCGCCGGATGCCCCCCTCGGCCTCGAGTCTGGGCACGAAATCGACCGGGCTGACGCGGGTGCCATCGGCCTTGGTCCAGCGGATCAGGGCCTCGACCTTGCCCGACGGGCGGCCGGTACGGTCGACCAGGGTCTGGTATTCGACGAACAACTCGTCCGCCTCGATGCCCTGGATCAGCTCCTCCTCGGCCGACAGGCGGCGCGGCGCACTGGGCGTGTCCTGCATGGCCTCCAGGGTCGCGGCGGCCAGCCGCGCGATCTCGTCCAAGCCGATCTGGGCCGGGGTTTGGCCGTCGCGGGCCGCGTTCTCGATCCGCGAGGCCTCGCGCGCCACGGCGGACGCGCCCAGGCTCAGGCTCATCGACTTCAGCGCATGAGCGGCGCGGGCCAGGGCCTCCATGTCGCCGGCCTGCCCCGCCATGCGGATGTCCTCCAGCCGCTGCGGCGCATTGATCCGGTACAGGTCGTGGATGCGGGTGACGAAATCGCCCCGCCCGGCCCGGCCCATCTCGACCAGTTCCGCCCGGATGGTCAGGTCGAACAGGCCGTCCGCCGACGGCGCGGCCTCAGCCTCGACGGGCTCCGAGGCGACCACCGCGCCCTCCACCGCCCGGTCGCCGCAAAACCGCATCAATTCGCGCCGCAGGTCGTCCAGGGTGAACGGCTTGTGCACCACTCCGTCCATGCCGGACGCCTTCCAGGCATCCGCCCCGCTGCCGACGACATGGGCCGTCAGGGCGACGATGACGGCCCGATCGCGGCCGGTCTCGGCCTCCTCGGCGCGGATGCAGCGCGTGGCCTCGAAGCCGTCCAGCACCGGCATCGACCCGTCCATCAGCACCATGTCATAGGCTGCCGCCCGGACCCGCTCGACCGCCTCCTGACCGTCGTTGGCGGTGAACACCTCGACGCCGAGCCGGGCCAGGGCCTCTGAGGCGACCTCGCGGTTAACCTCGGTGTCGTCGACGACCAGCACCCGCACGCCGGGGAAGGTCACGCCGGTCGACGGCCCCTGGGCCTGATGCACCAGCACCGGCGCCTCACCGGCATGCATCTGTTCCAGCGCCGAGATCAGGTCGGCCCGGCGCAGCGGCTTGGCCACGACGCAAGCGCGCGGGCGGCGTTCCAGCACGGCGGCGGCCTCGGTCTCGGTGTCGCAGACCACGACCGACAGATCGACGGCGCGTCCCTCCGGCCCGAAGAAGCCGCAGGTCGCGTCGTCGGGGTCCGTCTGAGTAATGCCCAGCGCCCGCAGGTACAGCCGCAGCGCCCGCAGCGTCTGGGGTCCGACATCGGCAAGGCCCACGGTCCAGTCCGCCGCGAAGACCGGCTTGGCGACCGCCAAGCCTGCCGCTTCCATCGGCACGGTGAAGGCGAAGCTGGACCCCTTGCCGACCGTGCTGGTCAAGTCCCACTCCCCGCCCATCGACCGCACCAGCCGGTCGCAGATCGCCAGGCCCAGGCCAGTGCCGCCGTATTTGCGCGTCGTGCTCTGGTCCGCCTGGGTGAAGGCCTCGAACAGGGTCGGCAGCTTGTCCGCGGCGATCCCCGGCCCGGTGTCCTGGACCGCGATGCGGATGCGGCCGGGAGCCTTAGTGTCGTGGCCGATGCCGATCAGGACGCCGCCTGTCTCGGTGAACTTGATGGCATTGTTGGCCAGGTTGCCGATCACCTGGCGCAGCCGCGTCGGGTCGGCCAGCACCGGCGGCAGGGACGGATCGACGAACACCGCCAGGTCCAGACCCTTGCTGACGGCCTTTTCGGAGAACAGGCTGGCCACGTCCTCGGCGGCCTCGGCCAGATCGACCTCGACCGTTTCCAGGTCCATCTTGCCGGCCTCGACCTTGGAGAAGTCCAGGATGTCGTTGATGATGCTGAGCAGGCTCTTGCCCGACTTGGAGATGACGTCGGCATAGCGTTGCTGGCGTTGCGGCAGGTCGGAGGTGGCCAGCATGTCGCTGAGCGCCAGGATGCCGTTCAGTGGCGTACGGATCTCGTGGCTCATCACTGCCAGGAAGTCGGACTTGGCGGCATTGGCCTGTTCGGCCGCGTCGCGCGCCTCGACCAGGTCGGAGGTCCGGGCCGCGACCTCGCCCTCCAGACCCTCGACGTGGGCCGCGATCCTGGCGTCGCGTTCGCGGATACCGCTCAGCAGGGTGTCGAAGCCGGCGACCAGGTCCGCCACCTCGCCGTCGGCCTTGATCTCGACCTTGGCCGCATAGTCGTTGGTTTCGTGCACCCCGCGCATCAACTGGGCCAGGGATACGATCGGCGCCGAGATTCCGCGCGCCATCCGGATCGCGACCAGGAGGCCCGCCAAAACGGCCACCACCGCCCCGGCTAGCGAAGTCCAAACGCTCGCCAGCACCCGCTCGCGCAGTTCCGGCGTACGGGCGAAGACGGTGATGGTGCCGACCTCTCCGCCCTGATGCACGACCGGCGTCGAGGCCTGGATCGAGCCCGTGGTCAGGACGGTCCACAGCGACAGCGCGCCGGTCTCGCCTTCGACGCTGGCGTCGGACAGCAGGCGCGCCCCGGCCCCCGTTTCGGCCAGCAGGCGGCCGTCGGGCGTGGTGATCCGGGCATAGTTGATGTCCGGCATCTGGTTCATGGCCCGCAGCGCCCGAAACGCCCCGCCGGGGTCGCGCGTGGCCACGGAGTCGGCCGCCAGCGACCCAATCACATTCGCCGTCTGGGTCAGGCGGTTGGTTTCCAGGCTGGCTTGGCGCCGCAGGTCGGTCCACGTCGAGATCGCGCTGGTTACCAGGAAGGAGGCCAGCAGCGCGGCCAGCACCAGCCCGGCCAGCTTGCGCGCGATGCCCCCCCTGGCGAATACCTTCTCGCGCGCCACGCCCGCTCCCGCCTCAACCAAACTTTCCCGTGGTTATACGGGCCGTTAATGACCCGAGGCTTAAGACGATCGTTCTGGTCGGGGGATCAGCAGAGCCAGCGACGGCGTCTGAGGTTATCGTCTGATGAGTGGTTTCTTCTACGTTCTGGACGAGGCGGCGCGGCTTCTGTTCGTCGACGACGACCCGATCCTGCGCGAGTTCGCCCAGGTCAACCTGGCCTCCGCCGCCGTGACCGTGGACGTCGCCGCCGACGGCATCGAGGCCCTGGAGGCCGTTGCGGCCCGTGACTACGACCTGCTGCTGGTCGATCTGGAGATGCCGCGCATGGACGGGTTCGAGGTGCTGACGCGGCTGCGCGCCGACCCGGTCACCGCCCACCTGCCGGTGGTCGTCGAAACCGGCCGCGAGGACGTCGAGGCCATCGACCGCGCCTTCCGCGCCGGGGCCACCGGCTTCGTGACCAAGCCGCTGAACTGGCGGCTGCTGACCTATCAGCTGAAATTCACCCTGCGCGCCGCCCGCGCCGAGAGCCTGGTCCGCCGCGCCACCGCCGCGATGAAGCCCCGCGCGGCCTGATCGCCGCCACCATTGTGGACGGGCCCCTTCCCGCCTATGTTGGCCGGCGGCGGGTCATGCTGTGGCTCACGTCGAAGGCAACATATCCTCGCGGCCTTAATTCACTCGAAGGGATCTGTCCCTGTCCGGCCTCGTGGGGTTGGGCACACGGAGCCCACCTGGCTACCCAGGCTCGAGAGGATTCAAACCGTCCTTCACGGCTCTCACGGCGCCGCCAACATTTTTCCCGCTAGGGCGCTACCGCTCGCGACGCGGTCGCTCGCTGCTTGAGCGCCCGATGACGGTTCTGGACAAAGTCGAACTGCGGGCGGCCATGCGGCGTCTCCGCAAGGACCTTGCGGCAGCCAATCCGAATGCAGCAGCACGGGTCACTGCATTCGTGGAGGACCTGCCGTCCAGTTCGCTTGTCGCGATCTATCACGCCATGGCCTCCGAGATTGACGGCGCGCCGCTTGCCCTAGCCCTGATCCAAGCCGGGCGGATGCTCTGCCTCCCGGTCGTCGAACAACGCAACGCTCCGCTCGTGTTTCGACGCTGGACCGTCGGCGACCCCCTCGAGATGGACGCCGGCGGATGCGAGGCCCCGCTCCCTCTCGCCGAGGTCGTGGTGCCGGAGCTCATCCTGACGCCCCTGCTGGCCTTCGACGACACCGGGACGCGGCTCGGACAGGGCGGCGGCTACTATGACCGGACCTTCGCCGCGCTGCCGCACATCACCCGGATCGGCCTGGCCTATGCGGGCCAGAGGGTTGAACGCCTGCCGGTCGAACCGCATGACATTCGGCTGCATGGCGTTCTGAGCGAGACCGGCTATACGCCCTTCGCATGAGACTGGCGTTCTTCGGCGATGTGATCGGAAAATCGGGCCGCGACGGGTTGAGCGATCACCTGCCCGGCCTGAAACGCGACCTGAAGCTCGACTTCGTGGTGGTCAATGCCGAGAACGCCGCCGGGGGGTTCGGCATCACCGAAAACACCGCGCGCGAGCTGTTCATGGCCGGGGCGGACTGCCTCACCCTCGGCAACCACAGCTGGGACCAGCGCGAGGCCCTGACCTATATCGTGCGCGAGCCGCGGCTGATCCGACCGATGAACTATCCGCGCCTGATGGATGCGCCGGGTGCCGGGGCCAATCTGTTCGAGACCCAGTCCGGCAAGACGGTCCTGGTCATGAACGTGCTGGGCCGGGTGCATATGGACCCGATGGACGACCCCTTCAGCGCGGTGGAAAAGGAACTCGCCGCCTGTCCGCTGGGCGTGGCCGCCGACGCCGTCATCGTCGACATGCATTGCGAGGCGACATCCGAGAAGATGGCCATGGGCCATTTCTGCGACGGCCGCGCGTCGCTGGTGATCGGCACCCACACCCACGTCCCCACCGCCGACGCCCAGATCCTGCCCGGCGGCACGGCCTATCAGACCGACGCCGGCGGTTGCTGCGACTACGACAGCGTCATCGGCAACGAGAAGGAAGAGCCCTTGCGGCGCTTCACCACACGCCTGTCGGGCGGACGCTACAGCCCAGCCAGTGGCCCGGCCACGATCTGCGGTGTCTATGTCGAGACCGACGACCGCACTGGCCTGGCCGTCCGGATCGAGCCGATCCGCGTCGGCGGGCGGCTGAAACAGACGGTGCCCGTCCTGGCCTAGGCCGCGACCAGCCGCGCGTCGCCCGCCTCGACCGCCAGGGTCTGGCGCGTCGTCAGGACACCATCGCGATTCTGTATCTGATCCAGCACCTTGAACTGGGTCTGCCAGCGTTCCGGCGTCACGTCGCAGACGACATAGCCGCGCTGGCTGTTGCGGAATTTGAGCTGGGGATTGGCGCTGAGGAACTCCGCCTGATCCCCGCGCTGGTCCTGGCCGTCGCCGCCCGAGCTGATCGAGGTCGAGACGAACTCGGTGGCGATCGGCGCGCCTTCGGGATTGCGGCCGTCCAGATACAGTTCGCCGGCATAGTTCTGGTGCTCGTCGCCGGTCAGGACGACGGTGTTGGCGATGCGGCGGTCGCGGATGTGGCGCAGCAGGCGCTCGCGCGGCACCCGGTAGCCGGCCCAGCTGTCGGTGTTGACGCCGTAACCCTCGCCGGGGTTGCGATCCAGGTCCATGACCATGATCTGCTGGGCCAGCGCCTTCCAGGTCGCCTCCGAGCGGTTCAGGTTGTTCAGCAGCCAGGCCTCCTGGGCCTCGCCCAGCACCTGGGCCGCGCGGTCGTGGATGCCGTCGCAGGAGGAGTTGAAGCGGTCGTCGCAGGGCTGGTCGGTGCGGAACTGGCGCGTATCCAGCAGGTTCAGGTCCAGCAGGTCGCCATACACCGCCCGGCGATACAGCTGCATCGACGACCCGCGCGGGAAGGATGAGCGGCGCAGCGGCATATGTTCGTAATAGGCCTGCATCGCCGCGGCCTGGCGCAGGGCGAAAATCTGCGGATCGGTGCCGTCCTGGTCCAGGTCGGTGACCCAGTTGTTGTCGATCTCGTGGTCGTCCCAGACGGTGAACCAGGCGGCGGACGCATGCGACGCCTGCAAGTCGGTGTCCATTTTGTACTGGGCATAGCGCTGGCGGTAGTCGGTGACCGTATAGACCTCGCCGCCGATGTGGACGCGCTGGTTTTCCTGCGGGCTGGTCGAGCCGTAGATACGGTTGCCGCGACCCTCATAGATATAGTCGCCGTAGCAATAGATGAAGTCGAGGTCCTCCTCGGCGATCTTGCGGTGGGCGGTATAGAGGCCGCTCTCATAGGCCTGACAGCCGACGATGCCGAACTTGACCCTGGCCAGGGCCGCGCCGGCGGCGGGCATGGTCTTGGCCGTGCCGACACCCGACCGTTCACGCCCGGCGATGAAGCGATAGAAATAGGGGCGGCCGGGTTCCAGCCCCCCGACCTCGACATGGACGGCATGGCCCAATTCGGGCCGGGCCACGGCGTCGCCCTTCTGGACCACGGTGTCGCCGAAGCCGGATTCGGTCGCGACCTCCCAGGACACGGGCACGGGCTGCGACGGCATGCCGTGGTCGGGCTCCAGCGGTCGGGGAGCCAGTCGCGTCCAGATCACGAAGCCGTCCGGCAGGGGATCGCCCGCCGCCACGCCCAGCTGGAACGGATTGTCCTCGAACACCGCCTGGGCCAGGGCCTGACGCCCGGCGACCAGGGTCGCGCCGCCCGCCGCCACGGTCAGCAGCAGCCCGCGCCGTGATAGATTGATGCCGCTCATGATGCCTGCTCCCGATGGTGTTTCGAGCCAGACCTAGAGGGGGATTGTGACAGTCGTGTCGGGCCGTCAGGGGTGTCGGGCGCGCAGTCTCAGCCGCATCGGCCGGCGGCTTCGCAGCGTGACCTGATGCACGGGTCTGGGCTCATCGCGATCGACCGGTTCGACATCGGCGGCCGTCAGGATGCTGGCCAGGGCGATCATCGCCTCCTGCAGGGCGAAGGTCGCGCCGATGCAGACGCGCGGTCCGGCGCTGAACGGTATCCAGGCGTACCGGTCGATCGTCTTGCGGTTCTCGGGCAGGAAGCGTTCCGGGCGGAAGGCTTCGGGATCGTCCCACAGCAGGGTGTGGCGATGTAGCACCCACGGCGAGATGATCACGGTAGTGCCCGCCTCGATGGCCTGGGGCTCGACGCCCGGCCCGCCGATGGTGTCGGGGCCGACGGCGGTGCGGGCCAGGGTCGGGGCGGGCGGGAACAGCCGCATCGATTCCTCGATCACCGCGCGAGTCCAGGGCATGCGCTCGGCCCAGTCGGGGGCGGACGGGTCGAAGGCATCGGCCTCGGCCTGGAGACGGGCGGTCACTTCGGGAACTCGGGACAGCAGGTGCAGGCACCAGCCCAATGTCCGCGCCGTGGTCTCGTGTCCGGCCAGGATGAAGGTCAGGATGTTGGCCGCGACCTCGCGGTCCGAGAGGCCGGCCCCGTCGGCTTCGTCGCGCGCTTGGAGCAGGGCCGACAGCAGGTCCGGCGGTGGGGCCCGGCCCGCTTCGATCGCCGCGCGGCGGGCCTGGACCAGCTCGGCCACCGTCTTCTCGAAGAAGCTGGCCGAGCCATAGGACGCCAGCCGGCCTAGGCGCGGAATCCATCCGGGCGCGTCGATCACGTCCAGCGGATCGATCCGTCCGCCGATCGACAGATAGCGGTTCAGCGCCTTCTCGAACCCCGCCGCCTCGCCACCGATCTCGTCGCTGAACAGGGTGGCCGAGAGGATCTCGAACGTCAGGGTCGACATCTGGCTGTCGATGTCCAGCACGCGCGCGCCATAGGCCAGGTCCCAGCCGGCGACGCGGGCGCGGCAGACCTCGGCCATGCGTTGGGTCAGGTCGGCCATCCGCGCCGGGGTGAACAGCGGGGCGACGATTCGCCTGGCGCGGCGCCAGACCTCGCCCTCGGTCAGCAGCAGGCCGTCGGCCAGGAGCGGCCCCAGGATGCGGCGCTGCAGGTCGCCCTTGTAATAGTTGGCGGCGTTCTCGGTCAGGACATGGCGCACCCCCGCCGGATGGCTGACCACGATGACCGCGCCCAGCGGCCCCTTCCCGTAAAGCTGCGGTGCCTCGAAATGCCGCCGTGACCAGGTGCCCAGCGGATCGCGCCAACTGTGCCGGAGGAACGGCACGATCGGCAGCGGCCCCTCGCGCCGGGGCGGGACGGCGGGCCGAAAGACGGGCGAGCCGTCCGCCATGCTCAGGCCGCCGTGGCGGGTCGCTTGGTCATGTCGCCCCGGCCCGCGATCAGGCCGGCCACGGAGATGTCCTCGTCGATCTCGTCCCAGTGCAGGCCGGCCGGAGACAGCCATACGGCATCGCGCTGTGCGGGGGTCGCGTTCAGCAGGCGCGGGAACCAGGCCAGCGGAATGCCGAGTTGCCGTCCGTCGGACAGTTCCACGTACATCCGGTCCGGGTCGAACCAGACGCGCTCGGGGCTAGGCGTTTCCGAGATGCTCATCCCACCGTTGCTCGATCAGATCACGATTGGCTTCGACGATACGCGCCAGATTGGCGATCTCGCGGTCACTATAGCCGATCTTGCGGGCGAGGGGAATCGTGGGCCGCAGCCAGAATTTGGCCTCTCGCCCGGCCTCGGACGCATGGATGTGGACCGGCTCGCGCGGGGAGCCCTCGTCCGAGTAGAAATGAAACCGGACGCCCCGGTCGCGAAAGACGACCGGCATCGCCGTCAGTCCGCGGCGGGTTCCGCGTCCGGTGTCGTCGATGATGTCGCGGACGGTGCGGCGGCGGCGGCGGCGGCGGCCGGGGCGGGCGGGGCGGGCGGGGCCGGTTCCCAGGCCTGCATTTCGGCGATCTCGGCGGTCTGGGTGTCTTTCACCGTCTGGGCCATGCGCAGGATGCCGGGGTCCCGCGACTGGGCCAAGGCGACGTCGGCCAAGGCCACCGCGCCGCGATGGTGGGCGATCATCTTGGCGATATAGGCTTCGTCGATGGTGTCGCCGGAGGCCTGGGTCATCTCGGCGTGCATGGCCGTCTCGGACGCGGCGAAGGCGGCGTTGCCAGGCGTCGCGGGCGTGCCGGCCTCATGGCCCATGGCGGCGTGGTCGGCACCGGTTTTGTCGGCGTTGGGCTCGGCGGTGTCCTGCGAACAGGCGGCCAGGGTCAGGGTCGCCACGGCGGCGATCAGGGCAAGGCGCAAGGTCATGGGTGTCAACTCTCGATCCAGTTCGGCATCCAGCTTTCGTGCATCTCGCGCAGATGGTCCAGAGGCAGGCGGAACAGATCGCCGGACGCCAGATCGCGCCCCGTCGCGCGGCCGACCACCGAGGCGTGCAGCCCCGCCTCCTGGGCGCGAGCGATCAGGTCCGTGGGGTCGGTGACCGCCACCAGATAGCGCGCCTGATCCTCGGCGAAGAGCAGGATGTGGGCATGGGTCGGGCTGGTGGCGTCCAGCTCGACGCCACAATCGCTGGCCAGGGCCATGTCGGCCACCGCCCCGATCAGCCCACCGTCCGACAGGTCATGCACACAGGTCAGGTCGCCGGACTGAATCCGCTCACGCACAAAGTCCCCGGTGCGGCGCTCCAGCGCCAGATCGACCGGCGGCGGTGCCCCGTCCTCGCGGCCCAGCACCTCGCGCAGATAGATCGACGATCCCAGCTCGCCATGGGTCTCGCCGATCAGGACCAGGACGTCGCCCTCGGCCATGGTGCCGAAGCCGGTGACGGTGTCGTAATTCTTCAGCAGGCCGACCGCGCCGACCGTCGGGGTCGGCGGAATGGCGACGCCGTTGGTCTCGTTGTAGAGCGACACGTTCCCGCTCACGACCGGGAAATCCAGGGCGCGGCAGGCCTCGGCCATGCCGTCTATGGCACGCACGATCTGGCCCATGATCTCGGGCCGTTGCGGGTTGCCGAAATTGAGATTGTCGGTGATGGCGATGGGCTCGGCGCCCACAGCGGTCAGGTTGCGCCAGGCCTCGGCCACGGCTTGTTTGCCGCCCTCGTAAGGGTCGGCCAGCACATAGCGCGGGGTGCAGTCCGAGGTGACGGCCAGGCCCTTGTCGGTGCCGTGAACCCGCACCACCCCGGCGTCCGCTCCGGTGGCGGAGTCGTGCAGAGTGTCGGCCATGACGTGACGGTCGTACTGCTCCCAGATCCAGCGCTTGGACGCCATGTCGGGGCAGGTCAGGACGCCGAGCACCGCATCCGGCCAGCTGTCGGGGGCGGGCACGTCCGCCGGGGCCAGACGCGGCTGCAACTCCGGCTCCACCCAGGGCCGGTCATACAGCGGCGCGTCGTCGAACAGCGGGGCCAGCGGGACGTCGCAAACGACCGCGCCGTCATGGTTCAGGATCAGCCGCCCTGTGTCCGTCGTCCGGCCGATCACTGCGGCATCCAGGCCCCATTTCCTGAAGATGCGGTGGCCGTCGTCCTCGCGGCCCGGCTTCAGGACGGCCAGCATCCGTTCCTGGCTCTCCGACAGCATCATCTCATAGGCGGTCATGCCCTCTTCGCGTTGGGGCACCGCGTCCATGTTCAGCTCGATGCCGACGCCGCCCTTGCCCGCCATCTCAACCGAGGATGAGGTCAGCCCCGCCGCCCCCATGTCCTGGATCGCCGCCACAGCGCCGGAGGCCATCAGCTCCAGCGTCGCCTCGATCAGCAGCTTCTCGGCGAACGGATCGCCGACCTGGACGGTCGGTCGCTTAGAGTCCGACTCGTCGTCGAACTCCGCCGAGGACATGGTCGCCCCATGGATGCCGTCGCGCCCGGTCTTGGAGCCGAAATAGACCACCGACATGCCCGCTCCCGGCGCGGCGGAATAGAAGATGCCGTCGGCCCGGGCCAGACCCACGCACATGGCGTTGACCAGGATGTTGCCGTTGTATCCGGCGTGGAAATTGGTCTCGCCCGCGACGGTCGGCACCCCGACGCAGTTGCCGTAACCGCCGATGCCCGACACCACGCCCTTGACCAGCCGCCTGGTCTTCTCATGCCCGACATCGCCGAACCGCAGGGCGTTCAGCAGGGCCACCGGCCGCGCCCCCATGGTGAAGACGTCGCGCATGATGCCGCCCACGCCGGTCGCCGCGCCCTGATAGGGTTCGATGAAGCTGGGGTGGTTGTGGCTCTCCATCTTGAAGATGCAGGCATCGCCATCGTCGATGTCGATGACCCCGGCGTTCTCGCCCGGCCCGCAGATCACGCGCGGGCCCTTGGTCGGAAATTTGCTCAGGTGGATCTTCGACGACTTATAGGAGCAATGCTCGGACCACATCACCGAGAAAACGCCCAGTTCGACGTCGTTCGGCTCCCGCCCCAGCCGGTCCAGGATCACCTGATATTCGGCGGGCGCCAGGCCGTATTCGGCGGCGAGTTCGGCGGTGGTCTTGGCTGGGGTCATGGGCCGGGCTTCTAGCGCGGGTCGGAGGCAGGCGCCACTGGGCCGACTGCTGTCATTCTGGCGTCAACGGCAATGTATAGGATCGGCGCATCACCCAACGGAGACACCGTCATGGATACCGCAACCGTCGCCCGCGCATTCACCGACCTGTGCGCCGCCGGCGACTTCGACCAGGCGGGCGAGACCTTCTGGGCCGAGGACGTCGTCAGCCTGGAGCCCATGCCCGGCGACATGGCCCGTGTCGAAGGCCGCGATGCGGTGGCCAAGAAGGGCGAGTGGTGGGCCCAGAACAACGAGGTCCACGATTTCGACGTGGAGGGCCCGTTCGTGTTCGAGAACCAGTTCGCCGTGCGCTTCTCCATGGACGTGACGGCCAAGGGCGGCGAGCGCCTGCAGATGGACGAGATCGGCCTCTATACCGTCCGCGACGGCAAGATCGTCGAGGAACGGTTCATGTACGGCGCCGAATAAAGGCTTCAGGCCCGGGCACGCCCGACCCCGGGGGTGATCCAGAACGCCAGGACGATGGCGGCCACCGCCAGGACGACCGCCGCCGCCACCGCGGCATAGGCCAGGCTCGGGTTGCGCGCCTGCTCGGCCGCGAAGACGCCCACCAGGCCCCAGGCGATCGGCAGGGGGTAGGCCAGCAACCGCGTCCGCCAGGTCACGAACAGCCCAAACGTCGGGACGGCCGCGACGGCCAGCAGCGCCCATCCGGTCGGCGACAGCATCGCCGGCAGGTCGCCGTTCCCCGTCGCCACCGTGATCAGATTGACCGGCGCCGCGATCGTCAGCCAGCCCGCCAGCGCCCCCAGCGGCCAAGCCACCAGCCAGCGGTCGCGATCCGCCCGCGACAGGCCGCGGATCATCCCGGCGCCCGTCAGCAAGGGGATCAGCAGCACAATCAGGGCCCCGAAGATCAGGACGATGGTGGCGACTTCAGCATCGGCCGCGGCGGCCACGATCCAGGCCCCGATACCGATCAGGGCCAGGGCGGACGGCCAGCCGAAGCGCCGGATCATGTCGCTTTCGCCGGTCTGGGGCAGTGCCTGCCGCACCGCATAGGCGATCAGGCCCAGATAGATCGGGCCCCAGATGGCGAAGGCCCAACCCGCGACCCTCAGAGTCGCATCGCTGTCGGCGGCGAATTCGGCCGGTGTCTGGCCGATGTCGGCGAACTGCTGCAGCTGACCGGCCACGACGGCGAAGGCCGTGGCCGCCAGCAACATCAGGCGGCGGGGTCTCTGGGCCGGTGTGGCCCGGACGATGGAGGACATGGGCATCTCCCTGCGCGCCGGAGGCGGTGTGTCGGCGTTACGCGCGAAGCGGTGTCCGGTTCAAAAACTTGCGTGCGGCCAAAGAGTTTGCGGTCACGCTGAAACACGCCGATGGCCCGACGGTTGACTCCTCGGACGTCCAATCCCTCCAACCTTCCACACGAGGACATGCCGACATGGCAACTCAGAACAACGACGGACGCGGCGAAGTGCAGAACCCCGACACCGACGGTCGCCTCAAGGAAAACCGCGGCGGCGGCCAGCAGGCCTCCGGTCGGTCCGGTGACGACGACCGCGAAAGCGGCGGCCAGGGCCGGGTCAAGGATCCCGACCAGGACGGTCGCCTGAAGGAAAATCGCTGACACTCGGGCTGGAGCCGGCGCAAGCCGGCTCCGCTTGCCATTCGGAGAAGACCCATGACCGATACCGACCCCACCGTGCCGTTCCAGCCCGACGAAATCGAAGCCACCCGCGGTCGTGAACGGGGCCTGGGTATGGGAGCGCGTGAACTGGCCGCCCAGCGTGACCCCGGCGCATCACGGTCAGCGGACGACGATGCCGAGGCTGAAGCCGATCCGGATATCGAGCGCGCCCAGGATTGACGCCCGACGGATCGAACGCCGCTCTTGACGAGTCCGTCCCGGACGGCTTCGCTCCTCGGATGGCGACAGCAGATCCCCGAGACGTACGCGCCCTTATCGCGAGAGGCGATGCCCTGACGGCAAGGGGTGATATGCGTTCGGGCGTTACCTTCTACCGTACGGCCCTGCGGGCCGCGCAGGCGGCGGGAACCGTTCCACCCGAACTGCTGGCGGATCTGAAACGCGTCCACGGCATCAGCCAGGCCCAGGCACAAGCCTATGATGCCCACCTCGCCGACAATCTGGCCCGCGCAGGCTATTCCGCCGCCACCGCCAGCGACCGGTTCACCCTGTCGCTCGACCTGATGGCAGGCCGCAAACAGCTGTATTTCCAGGAACCCAAATTCTACCTTTTCCCCGGCCTGCCCCAGATCGAATTCGCGAGCCGTGACGACCTGCCCTGGCTGACCGCGATCGAGGCCGCCGCTCCGCGCATCCGGTCCGAACTCGACGGCCTGCTGGCCGAGCCGGACCTGTTCAAACCCTATGTCGAGCCGCGCGACAACCGGCCGAACGGCGACCAGGCCGGCATGCTCGACAATCCCGACTGGAGCGCCATTTTCCTCTGGAAGGACGGGGTCGAACAGAAGGATGTCGCCGCCCGGTGCCCCGAAACCCTGAAGGCGCTGGCCTCGGCACCGCTGTGCCGGATTCCCGGCCGCACGCCGTCCATCCTGTTTTCGAAACTGGCAGCCGGTGCGAAAATTCCGCCGCACAACGGCATGGTGAACATCCGGCTGATCTGCCACCTGCCGCTGGTGACACCGCCGGGATGTCGACTGCGCGTCGGTAACACGGTCCGCGAATGGCGCGACGGCGAAGCCTGGGCCTTCGACGACACTATCGAGCACGAGGCCCGCAACGACAGCGACGGCGACCGGATCATCCTGATCTTCGATGTCTGGAAGGACGACCTGACCGAGGAGGAGCGCGGCCTGATTACAGCCATGTTCCAGGCCATCGACGCCTATGGCCAGCCGACCGCCACCTGGGGTGTTTAAGTCCATCGGCCTGTAACATTGCGTGACTTCAAGCGCCTGCCCCGCTAAACCTCGGCCAAAATAGACCCGGCTCAGGAGACCCCTCATGGCGCGCATCACGCTGCGGCAATTGCTCGATCACGCGGCCGAGGAGGGCTACGGCCTGCCCGCCTACAACATCAACAACATGGAGCAGGGCCTGGCCATCATGGAGGCGGCCGAGGCGGTCAACGCCCCGGTCATCATCCAGGCCAGCCGCGGGGCGCGGAACTATGCCAACGACATCGTCCTGGCCAAGCTGATCGACGCCCTGGCCGAGTTGTATCCGCACATCCCGGTCTGCATGCACCAGGACCACGGCAACGGCCCGGCCACCTGCGCCACCGCCATCCAGTACGGCTTCACCTCGGTGATGATGGACGGCAGTCTGGAAGAGGACGCCAAGACCCCCGCCGACTACGAATACAATATCGACGTCACCCGCCGCGTCGTCCAGATGGCGCACAGCTGCGGCGTCTCGGTCGAGGGCGAACTGGGCGTGCTGGGCTCGCTGGAAACCGGCATGGGCGAGGCCGAGGACGGCCACGGCTTCGAGGGCAAGCTGGACCACTCCGCCCTGCTCACCGACCCAGATCAGGCTGTGGATTTCGTCCGCGAGACGAAGGTCGATGCCCTGGCCATCGCCATGGGCACCTCGCACGGCGCCTACAAGTTCAGCCGCAAGCCGGATGGCGAAGTGCTGGCCATGAACGTCATCGAGGAAATCCACCGCCGCATCCCCGACACCCACCTTGTCATGCACGGCTCGTCCAGCGTGCCGCAGGACCTTCAGGACATCATCAACCAGTACGGCGGCCAGATGCCCCAGACCTGGGGCGTGCCGGTCGAGGAAATCCAGCGCGGCATCAAGCACGGCGTGCGCAAGATCAACATCGACACCGACAACCGGATGGCCATGACCGGCGCGATCCGCAAAATCCTGATGGAAAAGCCCGGCGAGTTCGACCCCCGCGCCTATCTGAAGCCCGCCAAGGAGGCGATGCGCAAACTGTGCCAGGAACGGTTCGTCCAGTTCGGCTGCGAGGGCCAGGCGTCGAAGATCCGCCCCCTGTCCACGGCCCAGATGGCCGTCCGCTATGCCTCGGGCGAACTGGACCCGCATTTCGGCGCGGCGGCGTCGCGGGCGGCCTAGACCGGATACTTCCCCGACAGCTCGGCCCGCACGCGATCGACCGCGTCGCGGGCCCAGCCGATCTCGCTCTCGGCGCGCCGGGCGGCCTGATGGGCGTCGCGCAGTTCCCCGCGCACCTCCTGAATGCGGTCGCGAATGCGCTCACGCTCGGCGTCGGTCAGGCCCTCCTGACGCAGTTCGCGCTGCTTGGCCTCCAGCTTGTCCTCGCGATCCTCGATGCGGGCCAACGCGCTGTCGAAATCGCTCTCGACCAAGGCCAGCGCCGCTTCTACCGCATGCAACCGCTGCCCGTCGCGATAGGCCGGCAGGAAATCCGCCTCCAGATCGACCGGGCAGACCTGGTGATAGGCGTCGCCGCCCCGCCCCTCCTCGAACCCGCGCTCCCGCGTGCAATACAGCGTCAACCCGTCCGCCCGCGCCGACCGATACGGCGCCTCCAGCGGCACCATCCCATGCTTCGCACAGGCCTTGGCATGATTGTCCAACCGACTCAGCGGGCGGCCCTCCGCCCCGTCGTTGAACCCCTGCCCGCCCCAGTCTCCGGCCAGGCACTGGTTCGCGTTCATCGTCGCGCAGCCGTTCAGCGCCGCCGCCGCCACCCCGACCGCCAAGGCCATCCCCAACCGCTTCATCCCCACCTCCCGACCACCGTCCTGCACGGTGAAGCTTGAGAAGGCCACGGGTCGGATGAACGCAGGCTGACCGACGTTCGCCGGCGTCAGACCGCGGTCAGGGCTCCCAGCCGGCCCGGCCCCTCGGCCTGAACGGCATAGGTCCGCACCGTGCGGGTCTCATAGGGCTTGGTCTCGATGGTCGAGACCCCGATCAGCTGCGCCTGCAACCGATCCGGCGTCAGGGTGAGGGCGACGAAGCCGCGCGGGCCGAAGTCGACGTGTTCGACCTCGTCGTTCTGGGCCGTGATGACCTGGGCGATCTGGGCCTCGGGCAGGCCGAGCGAGGCAACCGGGCTGGGGCTGGTGATGCCGGTCGTGCCGAACTCCACCCCGACATCTTGACCCTGAGCGTCCTTCAGCCGGTCGACCCAGAAGGTATGGCTGTCGCCGGCCAGCACCACCGGCCGCGCCCCGGCCCGCTTCAGCGCCGCATACAGTCGTTCCCGCTCGGCCGGATAGCCGTCCCAGGCATCCAGGTTGAACGGCACGTCCTGGGCGAACAGGGCCAGGGCCTGGCGGATGCGTCCCTGCACCGCCTCGGGCAGGCGCGACAGGGCCGCATCGATCGCGGCGGGCGGCAGCAGCGCCGACAGGTCCGGCCCCTTGACCCGCGCCATCACCACCTGATTTCCGATCAGCTGCCAGCCACAGCCCGCCTCGACGGCCTCGCGCGTGTCGCGCTCGATCCAGCTCAGCTGTTCGTCACCCAGCAGGCGGCGATCCTCGGCGTTCAGCCTGGTCATGAAGGCGTCGCGGTCCGGCACCGGCCGGCCGTCCGGCGCCGCCACGAAGAAGTCGGTCGCGTAATCCAGCTGTTTGGTCCGCGCCATCAGCCGGGTATCCAGCATATGCAGGGACGCCGACCGCCCGAACCGGAACCCGCGCTGGGTCGCCTCTTCCAGACTCTGGCCGGGCCGCGGCTCGCGCACCGGCATCCATTCGAACCAGGCCTTGAGCGCCGCCGCCTTGCGTGTGGCCCAGTCGCCCTCCTCGGCCTGGTGGTTCTCGGCCCCGCCGTCGAAACTGTCGTTGGCGCTCTCATGGTCGTCATAGACCACGATCCACGGCGCGCGGGAGTGGGCGAGCTGCAGGTCCGGATCGGCCTTGTACTGGGCATGCCGCGCCCGATAGTCGGCCAGGGTCGTGATCTCGCGCGCCGGCTCCGGGACGCGGTTCAGCCGCCGCCCCTCGGCCATGCCGTAATCGTCGTCCGCCGCGCCGTACTCATAAATATAGTCGCCCAGATGCACGACGGCATGCAGCGTCTCCATCCGCCCGATGGCGTCATAGGCGTTGAACAGCCCCTGCGGATGCAGCGAACAAGATGCCACGGCCAGCACCACCGCCTCGGTCGAGCTCGTCTCCGGCAGGGTCCGCGTCCGCCCGACCGGCGACACAACCTCGCCAACCGTGAACCGGAACCAATGGTCCACGCCGGGCCGCAGCCGCTCAACTACCACCTTGACCGTGTGATCGCGATCGCCCCCAGTCGAGGCCCTCCCCCGCGCTACCACTTGGCCGAAGCCTTCGTCGGACGCCAGTTCCCAGGCTACCTCCACACGCGGCGAGGCGGTCGTCACCCGGGTCCACAGCAGCACCGAATCCATTGCCGGATCACCCGACGCCACGCCATGGGCGAAGACGGCGTCGGTCGGGGCCGTCTCCCCCACGGTCGCGCACGCACTGGTCGCCCCTAGCCCCAGAAGCCCCAGTACGCCACGCCGATCGATGGTCATCGTGTCTCTCCGAACCCGGGATCAGTAACGCAGGGTCAGGCCGACGCCATAGGTCGTCGGCGCGCCCGCGATGAAGGTCGCCAGGCCCAGGGCGTCACCCGTATTTCCGGCGTCCTTGATGTAGTCCTCGTCCAAGATGTTGTCGGCGAACGCCTCCAGTTCCCAGTTTCCCAGCCCCGGCGCGAACGCCATGCGCAGGTTCAGCAGCCCATAGCTATCCTGGAACTCGTCCTGAGCGACATCGGGCACCAGCCCACCCTGGAGAGCGGGGATGTCGTTGTTGTCGTCGAAGAAGACCTTGGACTGCCAGGTATAGGTCGGGGTGACCCGCAACTCGCCCCCCGCCACCGCGAACCGGGCCGACGCCCCCACCGAGGCCTGATGATCCGGCGACAGGCGGAACCGGTTGCCCTCGAAGATGCCGGTGTCGAAACGCGAGTTGTTATAGGCATAGGTGGCGAACAGATCGACCATTTCGACCGGCGTCCAGATCGCCTGGGTCTCGACGCCATAGGACGTCGCCTCCCCGGCGTTGGTCGTGATCAGCTGGGCCCCTTCCTGGATCGTCGTCTGGAAATTCTCATAGCCGTAGTAGAAGGCTGCCGCCTCGAACCGCAGCGTTCCGTCCAGCAGGTTCGCGCCCTTGAACCCGACCTCGAAACTGTCGACGGTCTCCTCGTCCACCACATTGAACTCGACCAGACCGCCGCCCGCGCCGGCGCCCGGCGGGATGGCCGGCACGCCGACGGCCAGAACCGCCGGACGACGCCCCCGCGCATAGTTGGCATAGACGCTGGCGTCGTCCGTCAGGTCGTAGCGCGCCGTCAGACGCCAGGTGAAGCCGTCGTCCTCCAGCGACTGTTCCTGCACCGCCCCGCCCGTCGTCGGCTGGATGAACAGGCCGAAGTTCGGCACCGGATAGGCCGCCCCGAACGGAATTAGCCCTGCGTTCGGCGCGGCCAGGGCCCCCAGCAACGCCTGGCTGCGGATCGTCGCCGCCGCGATCACCGAGCCCAGCACGCTGCGCTGGCCGATCCCGGTCACCGAGGACTGCAGCCCGGAGGTCTTCTCGTCGGAGGTAAAGCGAACGCCGCCGCCGACCTCCAGCCGATCCGTGACATCGAAGCTGAGATCGGCGAAGACGTCGAACGACTGCAGATCCGCCGAGTTGGTGACGATCTCAGAATAGTCGCCACGGAGATTGGCAGCGATGGCGCGGGCCTGGGCGGTCGGCAACAAGATCGTATTGCCCGACGTGGCCGCAACCAGCCCCTGGATCAGGGCACCGGTAAAGGCCGTGTTGCCGAACAGGCCGAGCGGCGCATGCTGGTTCGACGGCAGGCCGGTCCCGGCCGCCGCCCCGTTCAGCTGCCCCGTCAGCAGGGCCAGGGTCACCCGCTCATCCCACTGCAGCGGCAGACGCTGGGCCCCGTCCTCTTCGAAATAGCCCACGCCCGCGAAGCCGCGGAACCGCCCGCCTGTGTCGTAGTTCAGCCGGAACTCCTGGCTGAACTGGTCGCCGGTCGCATCCTCGGAAATCGTCAGGATCGGCAGGCCGATGCCATCGGGATCGAACACCTCCACCGAATCGAAGGTCCGCGCCGCCGTGATCGACGACAGGCTGAGACCGTCGTTCAGGTCCAGCGTCGCCAACAGCGTCACCCCATAGACCTCGCGGTCCAGGCCCAGCCGGCTGCCGTCCACGAACCCCGGCCCGGCCCTGAGCGCCGCCGGCTCCCACGGATCGGCCGAGCCCAGCACCGCCCCCGTCGCCGGATCGGCCGGCAGGAAACTGCGCGCCTTGAACGACGTCCCGCTGGACCGGTCGATCTGATAGTTGCCGATCAGGTCGGCGCGGAACCGATCGGTCGGCTGCCACAGCAGCGACAGCCGCGCCGCCGAGGTATCGACGCTGTTGAAGTCCTCGCCCCCGAACGCGTTATCGACCGTCCCGTCGCGCTGGCGATGCCGGAACGCCAGCCGCGCCGCCAGGGTGTCCGATACCGGCATATTGGCCATGGCGCCGTACTGCAGGAAGCCTTCATTGCCGACCTGTCCCTCCAGCTCGGCCTCGAACCCGGCCAGCGAAGCCTTGTTCTGGATGATATTGACCGCCCCGATCAGCGCGCCCCGCCCGAACAAGGTCGATTGCGGCCCCTTGGCGATCTCGACCCGCTCGATGTCGAACAGCTCGACATAGGACCCCCGTGCCTTGGAGATCGACACCCCATCCTGGAACACCGAGACGCGCGGCTCGATATAGGCCTCGCCCGAATCCGAGGTGATGCCCCGCATCACGAACCCCGGATTGTTCGGCGACTGGTCCTGAACGTCGAAGCCGGGCGTGAACAGCCCCAGCTCGTTGAAATCCTCGACCCCGATCTCGTTCAGGAATTCGCCGGAATAGGCCGTCAGCGCCGTCGGCACGTCGATGATCGACTGTTCGCGCTTCTGGACGGTGACGATCACGTCCTCGACCCGATCCTCCCGCTCCGGCCCCACATCCTGGGCCCAGACGGGTCCGGCGACACAGGCCGCCAGCGCCGCGCTCACCAACAGGCAGGATTTCAGATTCGACGTGGTCATGGCTATGGTCCCCCCGGCCCTCGTGTCGGGGCCCCAAACCGCCGTTACGGCCAAGCCATGTCGCGCCCGCGACGCTGCGATGAACCCAGAGCGAACGATTGACCGCCGAATCCGTGACGATTGATCTGGAAGCGGACGAATCGATCCTGGTCGCCCTGACCGAGACCACAGCGATGGGCCGCCTCGATAAGGCTCTGTCGACCGCCGTGCCCGACCTGTCCCGCGCCCGGCTCCAGGCCTTGTTGGACACGGGCGCGATCACCCGCGACGGCCAACCCATCACCAGCGGCTCGATCAAGGCTACGCCCGGCCTCTACACCATCGCTCTTCCGCCGGTGATCTCGGCCACCCCCCTGCCCGAGCCCATCCCCCTGACCGTCCTGTTCGAGGACGCCGACATGATCGTCATCGACAAGCCCGCCGGCATGGCCGCCCACCCCGCCCCGGGCAGCGAGACCGGCACCCTGGTCAACGCCCTCCTGGCCCATTGCGGTGATAGCCTGTCGGGCATCGGTGGCGTCGCCCGCCCCGGCGTCGTCCACCGCCTGGATAAGGACACCTCCGGCGTCATGGTCGCCGCCAAGACCGACCGCGCCCACGCCGGCCTCTCGGCCCTGTTCGCCACCCACGACATTGAACGCACCTACATCGCCCTGACCCGCGGCGCGCCCTCCCCCGCCAAGGGCCGGATCGAGACCCTGATCGGCCGCTCGGCCTCGGACCGCAAGAAGATGGCGGTCCTCAAATCCGGTGGTCGCAACGCCATCACCGACTACGTCGTCCAGCAAACCTACGGCGTTCCCGCCAAGCCCACCGCCGCCCCTATGGCCGCCCGCGTCGCCTGCACGCTTCACACCGGCCGCACCCACCAGATCCGCGTGCATCTGGCCTCGAAGGGTGCCCCGATCCTCGGCGACCCGACCTACGGCTCCGGCAGCCCGGCGACACCGGTCCGCGCCGCCGTCGCCGAGGCCGGCCTGACCCGCCAGGCCTTGCACGCCGCCGTCCTGGGCTTCGTCCACCCCGTGACCCGCGAGCCGCTGCGGTTCGAAACGCCGCCGCCCGCCGATATGATCGCTCTCGAGGCCCTGCTCGCCGACCTCTAGGGATTGACCCTCCCCGAGGGGCGACGGCTAGATGGGCGCATGGTTCGCTTGCTGGCCTCGATCGTGATCGCGCTCTGTCTCGCATCCTGCGCGGGTCTGGCACCGGCGTCGGCCCCGCCGGTCCGCGTCCTCTATCTGTCCCAGTCGGTCGGCTTCGTCCACGAAACCGTGCGCCGTCCCGAAGGCGGGCTAGCCCCGTCCGAGACCGCCTTGCAGCAGATGGCGCGCGACAGCGGCACTTTCACCGTCGAATTCTCCCAGGACGCCCGAGACATCAGCCCGGCTCGCTTGGCCGAACTCGACGTGCTGGTCTTCAGCACCACCGGAGCCCTTCCGATCGACCCCGCGACCTGGGCAGCCATCACCGCCTGGATCGACCGCGGCGACGGCGGCTTCGTCGGCATCCACAGCGCCACCGACACCGCCCTGAACTTCGAGGGTGGCCAGGCCGCCTACGCCGCCTTCGTCGGCGGTCGCTTCGATGGTCACCCCTGGATGGAGGGCACGCCGATCCGGCTGGCCAATCTGGAGCCGGCCCATCCGCTCGCCGCCATGTGGCCCGACGGTTCCGATTTCGCCGAGGAGATCTATCAATACGCGGACTTCGACCCGGCCCGCGTCCGGGTGCTCCAGGCCCTGGACATGGGCCACGGCCCGCTGCGGCGACCTTATCCGGTACCGGTGACCTGGGTGCGCGAGCATGGGGCCGGGCGGGTGTTCTACACCAATCTCGGTCACACTCTCTCGACCTGGGACGACCCGCGCTTCCGCGACCAGATCGTGCAGGCCATCCGCTGGACGGCGCATCGCACCGACGCTCCGGCCACGCCGAACCCGACCCTTCAGGACCACGCCGCGCTCGACGCCTTTCGCGCGGCCGAAGGGCGACCCGCCAACGCCGGCCCGGTCCCGCCCGGCCTCGCCGCCAACATCCGCGCCCTAAAGGACATCCATCCCGAGAGACGCGCCGGAGACACTTCCGCCTGGGAGGCGTCCCTGGCAAGACTGCGAAATCGCACTCAGTAGGTCTTGATTGAATACCCTCTATCTGCTACAGAAACGGTGACCGAATCCGTGGCCGCGACGTCACAGTTTCCGGGCGGTGTGACGATCCGCCTCTAAACTTCGCCGCAACCCGTCTCCATCTGTTCGGTTGAGGGGTGAGACGAGGGCGCACATCCGGTGGCCGACGTCGCAGAGCCTGCTCTGATCTAGGGTTTGAGGGACCAAATGGCTGCAATGAAATCACTCGCGGTGATGTCGCCTGAACAGGGACTGTCGCGATACCTGACGGAAATCCGCAAGTTTCCGATGCTGACCAAAGACGAGGAGTTCATGCTCGGCAAGCGCTGGGCCGAACACCAGGACGCCGAGGCCGCCCACCGTCTCGTCACCTCCCACCTGCGCCTCGTGGCCAAGATCGCCATGGGCTATCGCGGCTATGGCCTGCCGATCGGCGAGGTGATTTCCGAGGGCAATGTCGGCCTGATGCAGGCCGTCAAGAAATTCGATCCGGACAAGGGCTTCCGCCTGGCCACCTACGCCATGTGGTGGATCCGCGCCTCGATCCAGGAATACATCCTGCGCAGCTGGTCGCTCGTGAAGATGGGCACCACCGCCGCCCAGAAGAAGCTGTTCTTCAACCTGCGCAAGGCCAAGAGCCAGATCTCGGCCTTCGAGGAAGGCGACCTGCGCCCCGAACACCTCTCGGCCATCGCCACCAAGCTGGGCGTGTCCGAGGAGGAGGTCACCAACATGAACCGTCGCCTGTCCGGCGACTCCTCCCTGAACGCCCCGATCCGTTCGGACGGCGAGAGTGAGTGGCAGGACTGGCTGGCCGACGACAATGCGGTTTCCCAGGAAACTGCCTTGGCCGAAAGCGAGGAAAAGACCATCCGCATGGGCCTGCTTCAGGAAGCCATGGGCGAACTCACCGACCGCGAGAAGCACATCCTCACGGAACGCCGTCTCAAGGACGACCCGGTCACGCTGGAAGAACTCGCCGGCGAATACGGCGTCAGCCGCGAGCGCGTCCGCCAGATCGAGGTCCGCGCTTTCGAAAAGCTTCAGAAAGCCATGCGCGCGGCGGCCGAGGAACGCAACCTCGTCGACGCCTGACGCTCCCTCTCCCGGCGGGAGAGGGCTTGAGCGCACGGCGGCCCCTTGGCCGTCGTCCTTGCGCGAAAGGGTGAGGGGTCACGGTGTCGGGCGAGTTGCCTCAGCCGGTCCGCACCAACGGCTCCGGCTCGGCTAGGGCCAGTAAGGCCCCGATCGGCTGCACCAGAGACGCCTTGGTCGCCGACCCCGCCGCCAGCGTCGCCTCCAGCCCCGCCGCGGCGATCGCCAGCTGCGCGTCCGATGTCTTGATCGCCAGCGCCTTTAAGGTCTCCGCCTGCTGCCGGGCCGCCCGCACAGCTTGCGCCGGATCGCTGTCGAACCGCGCCAGGGCCGCCGCCAGGATCTTCAACGCCTGGTCCTTGACCGCCAGCGCCGCCCCGGCCGCCGACGCCGGCTTGTCCACATTCCGCTTCCTGGGCCCGGCATAATCGCCAGAGTTGAACCGCCGCCGATCCGGCCCGACATAGCCCACCGCCTCGATCCAGTCCCGCGGCTTGGTCGCCACATTTTCGATCCGCCGGAACAGGTCGGCCGAGGTGAACGGCTTTCTCAAGAACTCATGCACGCCGGAATCCCGCGCGCCCTTGATCGTCGTCGCCGTCGCATCCGCCGTGACCATGATCACTGGCACCCGCCGCGCTCCCAGGCTCGACCGCCTGAGCCGCCGCGTCAGCGCCTCCCCGTCCAGCCGCGGCCCGGCCCGTTCGGTGAAGATCACCCCCGGCTCGACCTCGCGCACCAGCTCAAGCGCCCGACCTTCGTCGGTCTCGGACACCACCTCTCGCGCGCCCATGCTCTTCATGATCTCGAGCAGAAGCCGCGCCGACGCCTGGTTCGGATCGACGATCAGCACGCGCCGCACGACGGGTTCGATCCGGCTCAGGGTCTTGGCGTCGGCAGCGAACACGCGGGGCAATCTCCGATCTGATCGGATAACCCTAATGGCCGCCGGTTAAGGCCGCGTTGCGAGCGGGGGGTCGGTTCTAGGGGCTGGGTTCTGGGGAATTCGGCGCGACCGCCGACCCCGTAGAGCATGATTACCAGACAAGCGTGCTTCCCTAGAACCTAATCCCTAGACCCTAACCCTGGAAAGGGTCACGCATCAGTATGGTGTCGTCCCGCTCCGGACTGGTCGACAACAGGGCCACCGGCGCACCGATCAGCTCCTCGATCCGCCGCACATATTTGATCGCATGGGCATTGATGTCCTTGAAGCTGCGCACCCCCGCCGTGCTCTCGCTCCAGCCCTCAAGTTCCTCGAACACCGGCTCGGCCGCCGCCTGGGCCTTCAGACTGGACGGCAGGTAATCCAGCACCTGCCCATCCACCCGATAGCCGACGCAGATCTTCAACGTCTCCAGCCCATCCAGCACGTCCAGCTTCGTCAAGGCGATCCCGTCGATCCCATTGATCGCCACAGACTGCCGCACCAGCACCGCGTCGAACCACCCGCACCGCCGCGCCCGCCCGGTATTGACCCCGACCTCGCGCCCCAGGGTCGCCAGATGCTCGCCCACCGCGTCGTTCAGTTCGCACGCGAACGGCCCTTCCCCGACCCGCGTCGTATAGGCCTTCACGATCCCCAGCACATAGCCGACCCCGCGCGGCCCGATCCCGGACCCCGCCGCCGCCTGCCCCGCCACCGTGTTCGACGACGTCACATACGGATAGGTCCCGTGATCCACGTCCAGGAATGCCCCCTGCGCCCCCTCGAACAGCACGCGCTTGCCGTCCTTCTGAGCCTGATCCAGCACCCGCCACGCCGGCTTCACATACGGCAATATCCGGGGCGCGATCTCCAGCAACGCCGCCAGCAACGCCTCCGGATCGATCGGCTCCAGCCCCAGCCCCGCCCGCAGCGGATCGTGATGCGACCGCAACCGCTCGATCTTGACCTTCAAGTCCTCGGCATCGGCCAGGTCGCACACCCGGATCGCCCGCCGACCCACCTTGTCCTCATAGGCCGGCCCGATCCCCCGCCCCGTCGTCCCGATCTTTGCCCCCGGCGCACTCGCCGCGGCCTCCCGCGCCACATCCAGCGCCGGATGGATCGGCAGGATCAGACACGCATTGTCCGCGATGGTCAGGATGTCTGGCGTGATCGCGACGCCCTGGGCCGTGATCTTCTCGATCTCGCCGACCAGATGCCAGGGATCGACCACCACCCCATTGCCGATGATCGAGGGCTTGCCCTGCACCACGCCACTGGGCAGCAGCGCCAGCTTATAGACCTTGCCGTCCACCACCAGCGTATGGCCGGCATTGTGCCCGCCCTGGAACCTGACGACCATATCGGCCCGGTTCGACAGCCAGTCGACGATCTTGCCCTTGCCCTCGTCGCCCCACTGGGCCCCGACCACCGCCACGTTCGCCAAAGTCATCATCTCCGCTGGGCCGAGACGGCCGGAATGAGCGGTGGCAGGCTATAGCGGGGGAATCGTCCGGTGTCGTCGTTGGGCAGAAGAAAAGCCCTGGCTGGCCAGGGCTAACTTCACGCAAATTCTAGATGTTCACACTCAGGTCGCGTTTTCCTTCGCGTTTGATCGAATGCGTCATTGGTTCGACTCTGGGGCTTCAACGCCGGGCGGTCCATCTGCTCCCTGAGGATTTCCGCCATCTCCCGGCGAATTTCCTTCGCCATCATCTCTGTCATCGGCTTCCTCTGTATCAGCTTGGTCGTTTGTGCTGTGTAGCGCATGGAACTGAATTTCTCCACCCTGATAGCGGGCGAACTGACGCAGCTCGTTAACGATGTCTTTTTCAACGTCGGTTGCCGAACGAACGTTCCGAAACAGACTCTCAGCTTCAATTTGATCGATAACAAACGAGTGTGAAGAGTACGTTTCAGCGAGCAGCCTCAGCGTCTCCGTGTTCAAATTTTTTGACGCAGCTTGCAGGCGCTTGCCGTAATCCTGCGCGATACGCATCGCCCTGGATCGCGTCCCAATTTCCTCAGGGTCGATACGCGCCAGCACGGGCGCATAAATCGATTTCATCGACTCAATCGCCACTTGCGTGGCCGCTGTGAACGAAACCATTCCCTGATTTTGTTCGATCAAGCCCGCTGTCGTTTTGAATACCAGCTCCATCGCTCGCTCCTCAAGGGTGTTGAGCGCATCGGTTATAACGAGGCCAGACTGCATTTGCTCAAACCGATCGACCTTGGTCATCTGGATATCCAGCGGACCAAGTTCGCCAAACGGAGTGAACGCCAGCTCGTTGGCGCCGATAGCCAAAAGCGTGCCCGCGCTCTTGCATACGCCCGCAATAAGCACCGTAAAATGCGAGTAGCGATGCTGAAAGTACCGGGCGATTTTGAAAGCCGCATCAGGGTCACCGCCGTTGGTGACCAGCAAAAGCGTCGCCCTATCTCTCCGCTTCGCCGAGCTAACCGTTTCAGCGACCGTGAGAACGGCTGAACGCATAATCGCGCCATTGTAGATGTAGAAGTCCGTATCTAGCTGGGCGACGGCTTCCATAACTTTTTTCTGCTGTTGGCTATCAGGCATGAATCACTCCGCGATTCACGTTTAGGTCACTCGCCTGAAGCCGCAAACTTCTTCCCCTGAGAAGCGACCGCAGTCCCGAACGCCCAGTCCAGCCACGGTGTCGCCGCCTCCACATCCGCCGTCTCGACCGTGCACCCGCACCACAGCCGCAGTCCCGCCGGCGCGTTCCGGTGCGACTCCACGTCGAACGCCGCCCCCTCGGCCTCCAGCAGCGCCTTCATCCGCCTGACGAACGCCTGCCGCCCCGCCTCGTTCAGCGCCGTCACGCGCGGATCGACGATCTTCAGGCACACCGAGGTGGTCGATCGCGTCGCCGGATCGACCCCCAGCCAGTCGATCCAGTCCGTCCGTTCGACCCATGCCGACAGCGCCGCGAAATTCCGCTCCGTTCGCGCGATCAGTTCGGCCAGTCCCCCGGCCTCCCGCGCCCACTCCAGCGCGTCGATCCAGTCCTCGATCGTCCAGATCGAGAAGGTGTTGATCATCGACCCCGTCGCCAGCGCCCGATCAAACCCCTTGCCGTCCCGCAGCCTCAGCACCTTGGGCACCGGCCGCGGCGGCACGAACCCGTCCAGCCGCTCCACCGCGCGCGGCGACAGGGCGATCACCCCGATCCCCGCCTCGCCGCCCAGCGCCTTCTGGAAAGAAAATGTCACAACATCCAGCCGCCCATAGTCGATCGCCATCGCGAACGCCGCCGAGGTCGCGTCACAGATCGCCAGCCCCGTCCGATCCTGGCTGATGAACCCCGCATCCGGCACCCGCACGCCCGAGGTCGTCCCGTTCCACGGAAACACCAGATCCTTGTCCGGATCGACCCGCCCCAGGTCCGGCAGTTCGCCCCACGGCGCCTCCAGAACCTCCGGCTCCAGCTTCAGATGATCCCGCGCATCGATCACCCACTGCTGGCCGAAATTCTCGAACGCCAGCAGCTGCACCGGCCGCTCGCCCAGCAGGTTCCACATCGCCGCCTCGACCGCGCCGGTGTCCGACCCCGGCACATAGGCCAGCACCCAATCCTCGGGCACTTCCAGCACCGACCGCGTCAATCGCAGACCCTGCGCGAACCGCTCGACCACCTCCGGCGCCCGGATACCCCGCCCCAGCAGATCGTGAGGCAACGCCTCGCTCGACCACCCCGGCCGCTTGGCCGTCGGCCCCGAACTGAACCACGGCCGCTCCGGCTTGACCGTCGGCTTTTCTCCTTCCCCTTCATGGGGAGGGACGGCGGAGCGGAGCGGAGCCCGGGTGGAGGACATCGTCACCGCCCCGGCCGATAGGGCCGCTTCGCCCGCCAGTCCTCGGCCACCTTGACCAGCGCCTCGTCCGCCGTCTCCGGCAAGGTCACCATCAGCCGCGCCTTCAAATCCCCACGCCTGCCCGCCGCATAAGCCCCGCGTCCCTTCAGCCGCAACACCTGCCCCGAGTTCGACCCCCTGGGCACCGTCACCGACACCGTCCCGTCCGGCGTCTGCACCGCCACCTTGCCGCCCAGCACCGCGTCCGGCACCGACACCGGCAGGTCCATCGTTAGGTCCGCCCCCTCGACGCGATAGACCGGATGCGGCGAAATCTTCAGCTCGATCAGGGCATCCCCCGCCTCGGCCCCGCGCCCCGGCGCGCCCTGTCCCCGCAACCGGATCACCTGCCCGTCCGAAGATCCCTTGGCGATCGTCACGTCCAGCGTCCGCCCGTCCGAGAACTGGATCCGCCGCGTCGTCCCCCCGATCGCGTCCTCCAGACTGATATCCAGCGTCGCCCGAACATCCTGCCCCTTGGCCGCGAACCCGGTCCGCGTCTGCGCCCGTCCGCCGCCCCCGCCGAACCGCCCGAACAGTTCCTCCAGATCGATGTCGTCGAAACTGGCCCGCCCCCCCGGCCCGCCCTCACCGCGAAATCCACCCGTGCCGAACCCGCCGGTGCCGAAGCCCCCGCCCGGTCGCCCCGAGCTGCGGTATTGTTCGTTGCCCTGCCCGTCGATCGCCCCCGCGTCATACTTGGCCTTCTTGTCCGCGTCGCCCAGGATGTCGAAGGCGGCGGTGATCCGCTTGAACCGTTCCTCGGTGACCTTGTCGCCGGGGTTCTTGTCCGGGTGCAATTCCTTGGCGAGCTTCCTGAACGCCTTCTTGATCTCGTCCGCGCTCGCGCCCCGGGCCACGCCCAGTTCCTTATAGGGATCGACCGCCACCTGAGAATCCGCTCCGCGAAACAGGGCTCAAGCACCGCCAAGCGCGCTAGCCCACCAATACCAGGCTCAACTAGCGCGAAGCGCGTTAACCCAGCAACACCAGGCTCAAGTAGCGCGAAGCGCGTTAGCCCAGCAACACCAGGCTCAAGTAGCGCGAAGCGTGTTAGCCCAGCAACAATGCCTCCAGTTAAGCCATGGCGCGGTCGGCGCAACGCTTTTCAGTCTGCCAGTGTCGTTTCCGCCTCTGATCCCCAGCCCCAGGCCTCGCCCCATTGCGCGACCGCCAGCCGGGCCGAGACCCCGGCCCCGGCCGGAAAATCCTCGGCCCGCAGCGCCGCCGGATACAGCCACCCCAGTTCCTCGACCTCGAGCACCCGCCGTTCGACGCCCCCGTCCAGCACCCGCACCCGGAACCGCCTCGGGTGCCGCTCGACCGGGTCCAGATCCCAGGCCGTGTCGTGATCCGACACGCGCGGCACCCAGGACACCGCGATCCCGTCCAAGCCCGCCAAACACCTCAGATACGCCGGCGACCAGGGCCGGTCCACCGCCCCGCGCACCGTCGCCTCCACCGACCGGAACCCTTCACCCGGCACCGCCCCCGTCGGCCCCGCCCGCCAGAGCAACGGCACCCCCCGCTCCATCCCGGCCAGGCTCGCGACCGTAACCGCCGCATCCAGCACGACCACCAGCGCCCCGGCCTCGGCCCCCATCGCCCCATCCGTCCCCTGTTGCCCGCGCAGCAATCCGCTCAGGCGCCAATCCCCATCGGGCATCAGGGCTGCCTCGCGAAACTGCACCACCTCCCAGCCGTCAGCCCCGCGCACCGCCACCGCATTGGCTCCGGCCAGCACGGCCTCGACCGACCGCGATTGTGGTGCCTGGCCCTCCAGTCGCATCCGGATCGTATTCACCGCGTCCCAACGATGGAGCGGCCCCGACGTCAGGGCCTGCGTCAGCACCCCGACCGTCGCCGAGCTCGCTGCCTCGGCCCGCGCCGTCAGCACCTCGGTCGACACCCCCGCATGAACCGTCATCGACCGCCAGGGATCGGCCGCCACCGCCACCAAGGGCCCGGCACCGCCGTCGCGTGCCGCCAGATCCATCACCGCCAGGAACGGCTCGCCGACCGACGGCGGCGTCTCACCCGGCCTCGGCTCGCCGGGCCGATCGACCAAGACGCCCTCGACCGCCCGCGCCAGGGTCAACGTCGGCGTCTCATCCAGCGACACCCGCTCGACCCGCCAGATCCCGTCCCGCTCCGGCACCGTCACCCGGTCGCCGGGCTCCACCGCCAGCGCCGGCCCGGGTCCGATCGCCACCTCCAGCCGGTCCGGCCGCTCGCCCCGCTGCAGGACATCGCGCGCCAGCGTCTCGGCCAGCCCCGGCTCGCACGCCGCCGGCAGATCGATATCCACCGCGCCGGCCTCTCCGGTGCCGCGCACCACCACCGACCCGGTCTGATAGTCCGACGCCGCATCGATGAACCGAACCCGCGCCGTCCCCGGTCCCGGCTCCAGCACCCGATCGGCCACCACCGAAGCCCCCTCCTCCGGCAGCACGATATCGTCCGCCTCCAGCGCCGCCGCTCGCTCGACCCCGACCAGCGCCACCTTCCCGTCCCGCTCGCACGCCGTAAGGTTCAGCGCGGCCAGCAACGGCTCGACCGCCTCGCGTGTGGTCATCGGCCGGTCGATCACATAGCCGCTGACCTCTCCTCTCGGCACCGCGATCGTGAATTCCTGCTCGTCCAGCCCCCCGCGCCTCAGGATCGCGGCCAGAAGATCGCCCGTATCCCCCTCAGCCGCCCGTTCAGCCAGTGCCCGGTCCGCCACGCCCCGGCATCGGCCCATATCTCATCCATGACCGGAAACGCCGGATACGGCCGCGCATCCCAGCACCAGGCGTCCATCTCCGCCAGCATCGGCCCGCCATAGACTTCGGACACCGGGTTGTTCCCGGACACCGCATAATGGTCGATCACCGCCTCGATCGCCCGCCGCTGCATCCGGTCGTCCCGCGCGCCGGTCGAATGCGGCGGCAGAAAGCTCTCCGAACTCTTGGGGTCCAGGAACAGGTTGGGTGCATTGCCGCCCCGGTCCACCGCCGCACAGCCGAACTCGGTCAACCGGATCGGCTTCATCCCGGGCTCCCAGTCCGTCGGCACGGCCGCCCTCACCCCAGCGGGCCGGTCGAAATGCCGGTTCGACCACCAGCCGATCAGGTCCTTGGGCCGAAACACCCAGTCCTCGTCATGGGCCGTATCGACGATCGGGGTTCGCGCCTGCGCCGCCCGATCCGCCCCGTTCGCATAGAACCAGTCGAACCCGTCTCCGCCCGCCACCTGGCTCGCCAGATAGGCCCGGTCCGCAGGTCCCGGATGATCGACCGCGTCCATCCCGCCGTCCCCGCCGCGCCAATCGCCCAGCGGCGCGTACCAGTCGATCCCGACGTAATCGATATCGCCATGCACCCACAACGGATCGAGATGGAACCGCACCGTCCCATCCCCCGGCTGAAACCCGAAATACTCCGACCAGTCCGCCGCATACGACAGGGCGATGTCCGGACCCACGATCTGCCGGCACTCCACCGCCAGCTGGCGATACTGCTCCACGGCCGGATGGTTGCCCGCCTGATCCCGCGTCCAGGTCAGCCCCCGCATCTCCGATCCGATCAGCAGCCCGTCGCACCCCGTCTCGACAGCCAACTGCGCATAATGCCGCGCCAACCGCCGCAAACCCCATCCCGTCGCCGTCCCGAACAGCGACGCCATCCCGGCCGCAGCCGCTGATCCATCCTCGCCGCGGATCCGGCCTCGCCACGGATACGCCGGCTGCTCAGTCTGACCATAGGGATCGGGCAATCCATTGCCCCGGGCCACGTCCATGAAGACGAACGGATACAGCGTCACCGCCCATCCCCTTGCCTTCAGCGCCGCCACGCATTGCCGCACCGTCTCGTCCGACGGCGTCCCCCCATAGGCCGGCCGCCCGTCGACCTCGCTGATCAGATGCGCATTCGCCCGCGTCAGCCCCGCCACCGACCAGCTCAGCGGCTCGGTCGCCTTGTCCCGCCGCTCCACCCCCGGCTTAACCACACAGCGCGCGGCGCGCAGGTCCGTGCCGAACCATCCGATCACCAGGCTGACCCGCTTCAGATTCGGCAACTGCACCGCCAACTGGTCCAGCGACACGACCACGTCCGGCCGGCCCTCGCCATGATGCAGGTTCTCTGGAATCGTCCGCGTCAGCCCCTCGCGCCGCATCACCGCCTCGGTCGCCAGCACGAACTCCCCCGCGCCAGGGATCAGACACACCCCCTCCAGCTTTTCCTCCAGCCCGTCCCCCTCGGGCCGCCGGAACACCTCAAAGCTCAGCTGCGGCGGACGGTTGCCATACGGCCCCAGCGGCAAATCCTCGAACACCACATAGGCCGTTCCGCGATAGGCCGGGCACGCCCCCTCCACAGCCTCAATCAGCGGATCGGGCATCTGATCGTCCGTTCCCCGATGCACGCGCATCGTCACCCCGGTCAGGTCCATCGGCTGCCCATCGGCCCAGACCCGTCCGATCCCGTCGATCGGACCCTCGCACACCGCCACCGCAAAGCTCAGAGAATAGCCGTATTCCACCGTCCGGGGCCCACCCTTGCCCCCCTGTTCGTCCTTCTGCTCCAGGAACCGCGCCGCCCAGATCACCTGCCCCGTCACCCGCGCGCGCCCGAACACACAGGCCATCGGCGCCCCGTCCGCCGAAGACTGGACCCGCAGCGTCTCCAACCGGGGGCCCCTCTGCCGCGCCGGCCCCAGCGACCCGACCACCCGCTGGTCGATCGCGCCTCCGACGACGCTCCCGATCGCCCGCCCGATCCCGCCGCCGATCGCCTGGCCCACGTTCGAAAGGATTACCTGCGCCATTCGTCAGCCTCCACGCGGGGAAATCGAAACGCCCCCACCACCCGCGACCGCCACCACGGCCCCATCCAGCTCTCGACCACGGCCCGGCCCCAATAGGCATGGATCATCCGCGGTTCCGGCCCGTCGACCGCACTCAGGATCGCGCAATGCTTGGCCGGCACCCCCGGCGCCATGCGGAACACCAGCACATCCCCCGCCCGCCATTTGTCATCCGCGCCCAGGCGGGGAAGCCACCGCCCGGCCGCCGCCAGCAGCGTCTCCTCGCCCCCGACCTCGGCCCAGTCCGGCGTATAGGCGGGCACCGCCTCCGGCTCCTGGCCCACCACCTCGCGCCACACCCCGCGCACCAGCCCAAGGCAATCCGCCCCCACGCCCCTCACGCTCGCCTGATGCCGATACGGTGTCCCCAGCCAGGTGCGGGCGGCCGCAATCACCGCAGCGGCCTGCCCCTTCACCGTCTTCCCCCATCGTTGCGCCCACCCGCCACCGGATGCGCGGTCAGGAAGTCGTCCCCCGGTATCCCCGGAAATCCCTGGAAATTCGCGCCGTTGCCGAACACCCCGACACAGGTCGCCCACCGCTTGTCACAGACCGCGCCGTCCACGGCCGCGACCCCGCACCGCCCATCCCCCAGCACCGCGTCGCACGTCCGCCCATAGGTCCGCCCGACCACCCGCTCCAGCTTCGCCAGCGGCCCCTCGATCTCGGCGACGAAGGCTTCTCCTTCGCGCCGCAGCCGCGCCAGCCGCCCGGCCCATAGCCGCACCCGCAGATCCGGCTCGCTCCACTCCAGCCGCCACAGCTCGACCCGAGCGGCGTCATAGACCCCCGCCGCCACATCCGCCTCGGTGATGGCCGCATCGTCCAGCCCGCCCGACGCCGCCATCGTCCCGACCGCGCCGCCGCCCACCTCGGCCACCCCCGCCGTCCAGCCACTTCCGGCCCGGCACACGGCGCCTTCCACCTCCAGATCGCGGTCATGATCGGTGAACCCCATCACCGCCCCGTCCGTCCGCCGCACCACCCAGGCATGGCACAGCGCCGCCGCCCCGCTCTCCGCCCGGGCGGCCAGTTCCGTCGGTATCTGTCTCATCCGCACTCCATCCTCTTCCTCCCCCGGCGGGGGAGGGAGAAAGTCACACCCGCACCTCGACCAACGGCACCGCCGCCATCCGCCCGGCCCCGAAGCTCTCCAGGGTGACCTCGATCCGGTCCGCGTCGAACCGCACCGGCACGTCGAAAACGAACCCTGCCGTCACCGGCACCCCGACGCCCGGCGGCACCGCCAGGGTCACCATCCCCGTCGCCAGTTCGACCTGGAACGCCGTCGTCGGCACCCCACCGACCGCCAACAGCACAGAGCCCTCCACCGGCTTGGCGATCGGCCGCAGTACCTCGCCGTAAGCCTTCACCAATCCGAACGACCGCGCCGCTCCGTCCCCCGTACCGATCGCCTGGTCGGTCCCCGCCGGCGTCCCGCTCGGCCCGCAAGACCTGAAGTCGACGAAATCTCGAAACCGAAACCCGAACAGCCGCCCTCGCCGCGCCTCGAAAAACGCCGTCAACGCCGCCATGTCGTCCAGCGCCCGCAGATTCGCTCCGATCAGATACCGCCGCCGCCCCTGCGCCCAGGGCGTCGAACGCCGCTCGAACCCGGACCCCAGCGTCACGACCTCGGTCCGCCGCTCCACCCCGCCGGTCGATCCGAACGCCAGCCGCGCGGGCAATCTCACCTCGTGAAAGGCCATTTCGCCTCCTAAACTTGTCATCCCCGCGAAAGCGGGGATTGTCGCCTTGCGCGCCCTCGTCCAAGGTCGCCCCAGACGGTCGCACCGACCGCACGACAGGGGACAAGCGGCGTATGCGCGGTGAAATTCTTGACTTCGACGATGCGGCCGGCACCGGCCTGATCAGCGGCGACGACGGCCTGCGCTATCGCTTCGACCGCACGTCCCTGGCCAGCCCCGCCACCGTCACCCGCGGCCTGCGCGTCGACTTCTCGCCGCTCGGCGAAGACGCCACCCAGATCATGCTGCTGGAAGCGCCCGCCGCCTCCCCCTGGGCCCAGACCAGCGTCCCCGGCTCCGCGCCCCACGCCGCCGCCCCCGTCGGCGGCTCGACCGGCATCGACTGGGTCAAGCTGTTCTTCTCGTTCAACGGCCGCATCCGTCGCAGCCACTACTGGATCGGCTGGGCCATCGTTTTCGTGGCCGGCTTGGTCGTCAGTCTCGTGCTCGGCCCCTTGAGCTTCTTCGTGCTGCTTTGGCCGAACCTCGCCATCGGTGCGAAACGTCTGCACGACATGGGTCAGACCGCCTGGCTCATCGCCATCCCCTATGTCGTCTATATCGGTGCGGTGATCTGGATGATTTCAGCCATCGGCGTCACCGCCCTCCAGTCCATGGCCGATCCCAGCTACGCGGAGAACATGACCCCAGAGGAAGCGATGGTCCTGGTCGGCCCGATGCTGGGCGGCTTCGGCATCGCCGGCATCGTCTCGATCGGCTTCTGGCTCTGGATGGGCATCGCCGAGGGTCGCCCGGGCACCAACAAATACGGCCGCGACCCCAAGAACCCGGTCGACGCCGACACCTTCTCCTGATCCCTATACCCGGCGCGCGCCCAGCGACACGGCGCGCGCCAGCATCTGGGCGATCTGCGCCTCGGAACGCACCAGCTCCCGCGCCCCGCCCGAGACCGTCAGATTGACCACCACCGGCGCCTGTCCCGTCGGCTCGACGGTCCCCGCGCCGATGGGCCGAAACACCTCCGGCCCCCGCTCCCCGACCAGATAGGCCCCGCCACCGACCACCGGCCCGCCATCGGCCCGGCTGCCGCGAAACAATCCCGACAACGCCGGCGCCAGGGCATCCCCCAGCCCTCCGCCTCGCCCGCTGCCGGCGGCCGCATTGACCGCCGCCAGCACCGCCCGCGCCAGCTCGGCCAGGCTCACCTCCCCGTCCGCCGCTGCTCGCGCCAGCGACCGCGTCAGACTCTCGCCGGCCCGCCCGAACGCCTCCTCGATCGCGCCCGCCGCCCGTTCCGCCGGCTCCCGCAAAGCCTCCAGCGCCTCGGCCGCCTCAGCCGCGCGGGCGCGCAGGGCATCCACATCGAATGTCTCGGTCATCATACTTCTCCAGGGAAGCGGGGGAGTAGGCAGTAGGCAGTAGGCAGTGCGGACTGGGAATGCGTTCGGAGTGCGGTAGCGCGTAGCTCAGTCAGTCATAGACTTCAGCGGCGCTCGCCTACTGCCTACTGCCTACTGCCTACTGCCTACTGCCCTCATCCGGCCACCGCCGCATCATCTCATCCAGCCCGGCGCGCGCCATCGGCACGACCCCGGCATCCCCCGCCGTCAGCCACCGCCACTCCCGCAGCGACAGCGGCCAGAACTCCTCCGGCGACACACCCCCCGCCACCGCCGCCCGCATCATCTCGGCCCAATTCATTCCACCGCCGCCGCGAACGCCTTCGCCACCGCGTCCGCCGCCTCGCGCGGCCTGGCCCGGTCGGCCACGGCCCCGTCCTCGCCACCGCCCCGCAGCAGCGCGGCCAGCACCACGGCCAGATCCCCCGCCGACAAGGCCCGCATCCGCTCGGCCAACCCGCCGACCCCGGCCACGCCCAGCCCCGCCTCGATCTCCGCCAACGCCCCCAGCGTCAGGCACACCACCCGCGTCTCCCCCGCCAGCACCACCGACACCTCGCCCCGCGCCGCATTCACGCGATCACCTCGAACGTCACTTCCCCCGCGCTCGCCAGGCTCATGGCGAAGCTCGCCTCGCCCTCATGCTCCCCGGCATATTCCAGCGCCGCCACCAGGAACGCCCCCTCCAGCACCCCGAAATCCGGCACCACCAGCCGCCACCGCCGGGCCGCTTGCTCGAAGAACGCCTCCCGGATCAGCGCATCGGACGCCGCATCCCGGAACACCCCCTGCCCCGAAACCGCCGCCGACTTCACCCCCGCCCCGGCCAGCAGCTCCCGCCACCGCCCCGCCGAATCCGCATCCGTCGCATCCACCGTCCGCGCGTTCAGACTGATGGTCCGAGCCCGCAATCCCGCCACCGTCACGAACACGCCCGGCGCGTCCTCGATCTTCAGCAGCATGTCCTTCCCGCGTTGAGCGGCCATGTTTCGTCCTCCGTGATTGGTTCAAAGATCGGGGACTGGGGACTGGGTTCTGGGGGACGAAGATCGTTGCATTCCGCCCCCACCGCGCCTCCCCAGCACCCAATCCCTAGTCCCACTCTTCCGTCACCGCCCGCACCCGCATCACGCCCCACACCCGCCGCCGGTCCGGGCTGGTGAACACGTCACAGAACCGCACTCCCAGCGACACCGTCCGCACCCCGTCGGCCGCCAGCACCGCATCCGCCAACGCCGCCCGCACCGCCGCCACCACCGCCTTGGCCTCCTCGGTCCCATCGAATCCCGACACCACGTTCAGCGTCAGCAGCTGCTCGACCCCGCACCCGTCCGCCGCCACCGGCCGGCTCTCGCACCGCCCGATCAGCAGATGCGGCCGCCCCGCCCCCCGCGGCGCCGCGTCCCAGACCCGCGCCGGATGCCCCAGCACCCCCCGCACCCCGGCATCCGCCCGCAGATGCGCGATCAGCGCCTTCTGCACCGCGCTCTCATGATCCCTCATCGCGTCCGCTCCAGGCTCAACCTCACCCGCCCGGCCCCGGCCTCATCGATCCCGCCGATCACCCAGTCCGCGCCGCCGAACCGCAACACCCGCCCCTCGCTCAGCCGCCCATCGACCCACGCCACGGCCTCGACCGTCTCGACCCCGACCCGCTGCCCGGCCTCGCCGCTCTCGCGCCGCCGCCGCGCCCCCAGCGTCAGCCAAGCCTGCCCGATCGGCTCATAGGTCACGCTGTGTCCGCCATACGGCGTCTCGGCCTCGACAGCCTCGAACAGCCCCGCCAGCGTCCTCACAGCCGCACCACACGGTACGGCGCGATCCACGCCTCCACCGGCTGGATCGCCATCTCCATCTGCTCCCGCTCATACGCCCGCAAGGCCAGCATCAGGATCGCCAGCCTCAGCGGCGCAGGGCTGCTGGACAGCAGGCTCAACCCCACCTCCCCCTCGACCCTGGCCCTGGCCGCATCGATCAGCGTCTGGATCAGCCCGTCCTCCGCGTCGTGCCCGACGCGCAGGAACAGCTTCGCCTCGGTGAGGCTCACCGGTGCGGTCATGGAATGTCTCCCGAATGGAAATCCTTCTCCCCTTGCGGGAGAAGGTGGCGCGCGAAGCGCGACGGATGAGGGGTCGCACCGGCCCATCCGCCCGGCCGCGTAACCCCTCACCCGACCGCGCCAGGGCGGCGGCTCTCGCCGCCGCGCGCGGTCTCCCTCTCCCGCAAGGGGAGAGGGTTCACATCAGGTCGCGCTGAACTTCATCACCTTGATGGCGTCGAAATTCTGCACCCCGCCCCCGACCCGTTTGGTCGTGTAGAACAGCACATAGGGCTTGGCCGAATACGGATCGCGCAACACCCGCACCCCCGCCCGATCCACGATCAGATACCCCCGCTGGAAATCCCCGAACGCGATCGACAGCGAATTCGCCACCACATCCGGCATCGTCTCGATCTCCGTCACCGGATACCCCAGCAGGGACGCCGTCTCCCCCGCCCGCGTCGCCGGCGACCAGATATAGTTCCCGTCCACATCCTTGAATTTGCGCACCGTCGAGACCGTGCGCCGGTTCATCACGAACCGCCCGTTCGGCCGATACTGGGCCTTGGGCGCATAGATCAGGTCGATCAGCTTGTCCGTGGGATTGCTGGTCGCCGAGGTCGCGGTGAACGCCCCCGCCGCCCCCGACGCCACATAGCCGATCTGACCCCACACATGGCTCGCCTCCGCCACCGTGGTGTAACTCAGGAATCCCCGAGGCTTGTTGACCCCGTCCCCGTTCACGAACGCCTGGGTCTCCTGCGCCGCGAAGGCATCCTCGACCTCGGCCGCCAGCCACTCGTCCAGGTCCACCAGCGCATCGTCCAGCAGGCTCTGCGTCGCCGCCGGATTGGCGTACAGATCCGCCGCCGGAAACTCCAGCAAGGCCAGCGTCGCCGGATCCGTCTCCGGCCGAGCCGCCGTCTCGGCCACCCACCCCGAAGCCACCCCCGCCGTCGACACCGGCTTCCTGAACACCCCCGTCGCCACGGTCCGCACGGTCGAAATCTCCCGCATCGGAGACCCCGCCATCAACCGCCGCTCGATCGTCCGCTCGGTCTGAGCCGGCACCACATACCCGCCAGAATCCGCCGCGCTCGAAAGCCCCGCCTTCACCTCCAGCCCGACCCCGGACCGAATATACCCATCGAACGCCGACTTCTCCTCCAATCCTCCCCCTCCGGGGGAGGTGGCTCGGCCAACGGCCGAGACGGAGGGGGCAAGTTCCGGCCGCCTGCCCTCGCTCACCACCCGATCCAGCCGCGCCTGCGCCTGTCCCACGGCGGCATCGATCCTGGCCACCTTCTCCTCCAGCAGCACATCGGCCGCCGCCTTCTTCTCGATCTCGTCCAGCCGGGCATCGTTGGCCCCTTTGAACGCCTCGAACGCCGCCATCATCTCATGCAGCACGGCGCGCGCCTCGGGCTGCCCCGACACGGTCTTGGTCTCTTTCATGATGTTCCTCTTTGCTGCCTCTCCCGGCGGGAGAAGCCTGATCCACTCCCTCTCCCGGCGGGAGAGGGAGACCGCGCACGCCCGCATCGCGGGCGTCCTGGCGCGGTCGGGTGAGGGGTCACCGCGTCCGATCGGACCCGATCGCCCCTCACCCTTTCGCACCAGAACGACGGCAAGCCGTCGTGTGCTCAAGCCCTCTCCCGCCGGGAGAGGGTATCGGCTAGGCTCTCGCTCCACCTTAGGGGGAGGAAACCCATATGCGCCTGTCCATCATCGCCGCGGCCCTGGCCCTCGCCTGCGCCACCCCGGCCCTCGCCCAGACCCCGGCCGAACCACCACCGGCATCAAACACCGCCGACACCGCCGACACCGCCTCGATGGACGCCATCATCGCCGCCCTCTACGCCGTCATCTCCGGCGACGCGGGCCAGCCCCGCGACTGGGACCGTTTCCGCAACCTGTTCCACCCCGCCGCCAAACTGATGCCCACCGCCACGACCCCCCAGGGCCAGGGCGTCATCCGCCCCCTGACCCCCCAGGACTATGTCGACCGCGCCGGCCCCAGCCTGGTCCGCGACGGCTTCCACGAACGCGAGATCGCCCGCCGCGTCGATCGCTTCGGCCGCATCGCCCACGTCTTCTCTACCTACGACGCCCGCCGCGCCTCGACCGACGCCGAGCCCTTCCTGCGCGGCATCAACTCCATCCAGCTGTTCGACGACGGCACCCGCTGGTGGGTCGTCAGCGTCTATTGGCAGGCCGAGGACCCGGCCACACCCCTTCCCGCCGACTACCTCCCGCCCGCCGCATGACCACCGCCTCGATCCGCCAGGACCGCAAACCCGTCACCGGCGGGTACACCCGCCTGGAGCGCACCGTCCTCCAGGCCCTGAGCTGGGAGCTCCGCGACGTCGTCCCCGACCTCACCGCCCAGATCGCCGCCAGCCGCCTGACCCTGCGCCGCAACTCCGGCTTCGGCTTCTTCACCGAGATGGCCGTGGCTCACCCCCTGACCGCGACCACGGCCCCGACACGCCACCTGGGCACGGTCCACGCCATGGTCGCCGGCCTGTCCAGGCCCGTCGCCTTCCAGCTCCGCGTTCGCGACAACCGCCTCCTCGGCCTGCTGGCTGACAGCTACGGCCAGGACACCCGCCAGATCGACTTCACCAACGTCCCCTTCGACCAGATCTTCATCCTGGATCAGGGCCGATCCGTCGAACTGCGCCAGTTCACCCAGGCCCCGCCCGAACCGACACCGGCCCCCGCGCCCCGGCCCAAGGCCCCACCCCGGCGCGAGCCCCGGTCCGACACCCTGCCGGTGATGACCCCCAACCCGATCGAGCCGCCCCGACCGACCGCCAGCCCGTTGTCCGAGCCCCCGGTCCCGATGGACGACCTCACCCTGCGCATGGGCCTGTGGACCCTGATCGGCGTCGCCGCCCTGATCGCCCTGGGCCTCGGCGTCAACATCATCGCCATCGCCGTCGCGGGCTATCTGGCCATCCGCTTCGTCAACTCGGACAAAGGCCTGGCCATGGCCCGCAACGCCCAGGCGGGCTGGCAGACGACCCAGGCCACCTACGCCCGCCAGGCCGCGCCGCCGTCCTGATCGGGACTCAGTGCCGGATGATCGTCGATCGCCGCATCTCGACGGCCTCCAGCCGGTCGATGCCTTTCAGCACCACCGTCCGGGATCGCCGGTCCGGCGGAGTTTCGCCGAAGGACACTTCCGCCTCGGGCCAGCGTCCGTTCTCGACCGGCTGCATATAGCGGACGTTCACACCGTCATCTGTCGATGGCTCCTGGCGATAGACTGTATTGCGCATCCTGACCCCCAGCAGGACGTCCAGCGGCAGCCCGGCCAGTGCCGCGCGGGCGTCGCGACAGGCCTCCGCATCCTCCGCCTCGCAACTGAGCGCAAACGGCAGGGGCGCTTCCCCCTCGGCCAGTCGCATCGCCTCGGTCAGGCGCGCGATGGAGCCCAGCTCCGCCGCGCCGTTCCGATCCGACACGCCGAACCATCCCGTTGCCTGGGCACAGGTTCCGTCTCGATCGACCGCATACTGTCGCCCAGATCGCAAAGGCCCGACCGTCAGCAGCGCCGCGTCCGGCGCGCTGGCGTCACTCGGCAGCTCGGTGTTCCTAAGATCGACGGCATGGGCCGGCCGGCCACACAGACCCTCGCTCTCGACCGCGCCCTGTTCCCAGAAAACCGCGCGATAGACCTGACCGGGTATGAACTGACGCCGAACCGACCCTCCCTGAATTCGACCGCCGGTTTCCGGCCCCAACAGCACGGGCGCGAGCCGCATCGGTGCGACCTCGGCGGCGCGAACCTCGTCCAGCGTCACCGTCTCGGGGCTCTGCGCCACCAGCGCCACAAGCAGTTCGATCATCACATACTCCGATCACCACCTACTCTAGGTCGAAGTCCGTGCTCGCGACAAGCCGAACCGCGGCCCCGGCAGCATGGGAAACGTCACCAGCGACACCTCCCACAGCTCCACGGCGCTCAACACCCTCAGCCGCCCCTCCGTTCGCGCCTTCGCCGTGCGGAACCCGATCGACAGCCCGTCCAGCGCCCCGGCCCGGCTCAGCGCCTGGGCGAACCGCGCCTCGGCCGACCAGTCCATGATCCGTCCCCGGACGAACAGCCCGTGGTCGTCCTCGACCATCTCGTCCCACACGCCGACCACGGCGCGTTCCTCGTGCTGATGCAGCATCCGCACCCCCGCCGCGCCCGTCCGCGCCAGGCTCTCGCCGAACGCACCTTCCGCCACCACATCCCCGTTCAGATCGGCGACGCCCCACAGGGACGCATGGCCGGTGATCGTGACCGCGGCGATCTCCCTCCCCTTCATGGGGAGGGACGGCGAGGCGTCAGCCGAGCCCGGGTGGGGCAGTACGACGCCACCCGGGCCCTTCCTCTCCCGAACGGCCCCACCCGGCTCGCTCCGCGAGCGTCCCTCCCAATGAAGGGGAGGGAGAAATGCGTTCCTCATCCCACCGCCTCCAGCCGCCGCTCGATCCGTTCCACCGCCGCCCGCGTCGCCGTGCTCTGTTCCTCCAGCCGCGCCAGTCGCTCGGCCACCAGCCTCTGTTCGGCCACCCGCGTCTCCAGCGTCCCGATCCGCGCCGCTGCGCCCCCGGCCCACACCAGCCCCGCCACCGCCTGCGCCGCCAGGGCGATCAGCAAGGCCGTCGGCACCCGTTTCGTTTGATGTTCGCTCATGATCTCACTTTCTCCCTCCCCTTCATGGGGAGGGACGGCGGCGAAGCCGCCAGGGTGGGGCGTCCGGGCATGCGCACCCTTCCCCACCCGCGCCAGCTTCGCTCGCCGTCCCTCCAGACTTGGCGGGAAGGAGAACCACCCCTCTACCCCCGCCATCCGCCGCCGCTCCTCATCCGTCAGGAACCCCGCCGCGTTCAGCCGCGCCCAGAGCGCCTCCCGCTCGGGCTGCAGCGCCGGCACCGCGTCCAGGTCCGCCTCGATCCTCACCCCCGCGAACCGCGCCCCCAGCCACGCCGTCAACGCCCCCGCCGTCTTCCTCACAAGCGGCACCACCGTCCCCCGCCAGAACGCCGTATTGGCCTCGCGATAGTTGGCATAGGTCGCATCCCCCGGAATCCCCAGCAGCTGCGGCGGCACCCCGAACGCCAGGGCGATCTCGCGCGCCGCCGCATGTTTGCCGGCGATGAAATCCATTTCCGCCGGCGTCCAGCTCATCGGCTTCCAGTCCAGCCCGCCCTCCAGGATCAGCGGCCGCCCGGCATTGGCCGTCCCCGCCTGCCCATGGGCCAGCTCCGACTTCAGCATCTCGAACTGCTCGGCCGTCATCCGCTCCCCGTCCCGCGCCCCGTAAACCAGCGCCCCCGAAGGCCGCGCCGCATTGTCCAGCAGCGCCTTGTTCCAGGCCCCCGATGCGTTGTGCACATCGATCGCGAACGCCGCCGCCTCCAGCGGCGACTGCCCATAATGATCGTCCGTCGGATGAAACAGCTTCAGATGCATCACCGGCATCCAGCCGTCCCCGGCCCGCCCGATCACCACCGACCGTCCGTGCACGGAATAGTCATACCCTTGCGGCCACCCGCCCCGCCCCGGCACCACCTTCACCCGGTCCGGTCTAAGGCTCCACAGCTCCTCCGGCGGACCCTCCCCGACCCCCTCGACATAGGCATTCCCCGCCGTCTGCAGCGCCCCATACAACCCCTCCAGAAACTCCGCCCCCGACTGCTCCGCATTGGGCCGCGCCAGCAACCGCGCCAGCGGATGATCCTCGACCCGCACCCCCTCCGCGAACACCACCAAGGGCGTCGCCGCCGCGGCCTCCGCGATCATCCGCACACAGCGATAGACCACCGGATTCTTCCCGAACCCCTCGTCCGCCAGCTGGGCATAGTCCCGCGGCGTCCACCGTGGCCGCCCCGCCCCGGTCAGGGCGATCAACGCCCCCGCCCGACTGTCCTTGGTCTCGGCCACGGCGGCTCCCCGCCGACCCTCGAAGGGCCATCGCCAATCGAACATGCTGATCTCCATCGCAGGCAGTTGGTGCGATTGGCCGCACCAACTCGATATGTTAACGTGCCGCCATGTCCGTCCAAGTGAACATGGCCGAGGCCAAGGCCCGGTTATCCGAGCTCGTATCCCGCGCTGAAGCGGGAGAAACCGTGATCATCGCCCGTGCTGGCAGGCCAGCCGCGGAGCTCCGTGTCCCGCCACGTCGTCCTCGACCCATGCCGCGCCCGGCCGTTTCGCCGCCGGATCCCGAGTTCGACGCCCTCTTGGCCAAAGCCAAGGCCAAACACCCGTCCTTGGGCGCGCTCGCTCACCTCGGCCCCTTGAGCGAGGAGGAGGCGACGCTGTTCCTCGGCCCTGACCCGGAGATGGAACGTCTCGCTCGCTCCGAAGACGAGGACCCGTTCTACCGTTGAGGGCGGTGCTCTTGGACACCCAGGTGCTGATCTGGTGGCTCCACGAGGAACGCCGGCTCAGCCGTGAGGCCTTCACCCTCATTTCGGACAGCGATCAGCTTCTCGTCAGCGTGGCCAGTCTTTACGAGATAGACTTCAAGCGACGCGATCCCGCTCGGCTGAGAGCTGGCGACCGTCTGCTGCGGGCCATGCCGGACGACATGCCGCGCGCCCTGCCCGAGCTCGGGATGCATCTCGTGTCTCTTGATGCCGCCACCGCCTGGCACGCCGCCAATCTTCCGATGGATCATGGCGACCCTTGGGATCGCATCCTGCTCGCCCAAGCCCTCATCTTGCGCGTGCCTCTTGTTTCTGCGGACCAGGGCCTTCGCGCGGCCGCCGAAGCCGACATGAAGTCGCGCGGCGTCATCATTTTCTGATCGCTCACCCCCACCTGATCCTCGGCCCCTCCAGCCTGCGCAGCAACAGCTCCGTCACCGCCCAGACCAGCGCATCCGCCCGGTCCGGACTGTGCCGCCCGTCTCCGCAGCCCAGCGCCATCATCTCTTCCTCCAGGGCCGGAAACGCCCCGCGGTGAACCACCCGCCCCTGTTCATAAAACAGCGCCACCGGCTCGGCCCGCACCGTCTTGGACCGGCTGGCATGCACCCGCCGGATCGGCACCGTGCACCCCGCCTGGGCCAGCACCGTCCGCACCATCTCCCCGCCCTGGTTCGTCTCCACGACGACACCGTGCGCCCCGAACTCGGCCACCGCCGAGACCACCCGTCCGGCCCATCCGCCGGGTGACAGTCCGCCCACGGATCGATCCGCCAGCACGAACGCCCGATCGTCCCGTCGTCCGACCACCACGATCCCGCAGGCGTCCCCGCCCGCCGTCGCCGGCGGATCCACCGCCACCACGATCCGGTCCAACCGCTCCGGCCGAGCCCCGCGCGCCCGCTCCAGATCCTCGATGCGGAACAAGGCCCCCTCGCCCTCGACCACCACCCCGTCCAGCTCCTGCGCCGCCAGCCGCGTCCCGCCGTACAGTCCCGTCAGGTGCGCCAGGAACCCCGGCGCCAGATGCGCCGCATTGACCACCGTCGGTCCCCGGTCCAGCTCCACCCCCGGCTCCGCCATCAGCCGCCTCAGCACCGGTATCGGGCGAGGCGTCGTGGTCACCATCAACTTCGGATCGTCCCCCAGTCGCAACCCGAACCTCAGGTTCGACAACACCGTCTCGGCATTCCTCCACGCACAGAATTCGTCGGCCCAGGCCGCATGGAACTGCGGCCCCCTCAGCCCATCCGCATCCTCCGCCGAGAACGCATAGGCCGCCGCCCCGCCGGGCCACAGCAACCGCCGCCGCCCGGCTTCCCATCGCGGCCGCTCGCCCGGATCGGCCAGGGCCTTCAGCCCGGCCGGCCCCTCGACCATGACCTCGCGCACGTCATGCAGCGAGGGTCCCACGATCGCCAGAACCTGCCCCGACACCCGCGCGCGCTCGGTGATCCAGGCCGCACCCGCATAGGTCTTGCCCGACCCCCGCCCGCCCAGCAGAAGCCAGGTCCGCCAGTCTCGACCGGGCGGCCACTGGTGCTCATGCCGCGACTTCCAGAACCTGAGTTCCTCTCGGACTTGGTCCGCACTCAGGTCGACCGTTTCTCTTCCACTCCACGATCGCATGCATGTCGTCGATCCGAGCCTGTAGTCGGGCTCTGAGGACCTCGGTGTCCTCGGCGTCCAGGCCGTCGTCGCGCTGTCCACCCATCGCTTCCTCTGCCTGATCCTCGTTCGCGGTCAGGCAGGCGCTCAACGCCTGGACCGCCTTCACCGATCGCGCGGCCACCCCGATCGCCCGCAGCCGCTTCTCGATCGCGGTCACGTCGCCGGGCTCCGGCCGCGCCTCGGCCAGCATCATGATCGCGTCTTCGGTCATGTCCTGAAGCAACCCCCGGAGCGATCCGCCCCAGGGCTCCCTGTTCTCGGTTTCTTCGGCCATGAACGAACTCTAGCGGATGACCGCCCCCGGGCCGGAGGATCGCTCGACAAATCTCGAAACGCTCGCCTTATCAGTGGCTTCCATCGCCCGAATACGGGCGTTCGTCCAATCGCCTGACGTATGGCCGACCGGTCAGGCGACCCCGCGAGCCGCAGCGTCCGCGGGCTGCGCCTGTTCCAGACACCCCACCATCGCACGCACCAGCTCGGCCACGGCGATCGGCTTGCCGACATGGGCGTCCATCCCGGCTTCCCTGCACCGCGCCACCTGCTCGGGCTGCACATTGGCGGTCAGGGCGATGATCGGCACCCCCGCCACGGCCCCGCCCAGCCCCCGGATCGCCCGCGTCGCGTCCAGCCCGTCCATGTTCGGCATATGCACGTCCATCAGGACCAGGTCGAACCCGCCGATCCGCGCCGCCTCGACCGCCTGGACCCCGTCCTCGACCGTCTCGACCGTCATCCCCATCCCGCCCAGGATCGCCCCGACCAGTTCGCGATTGGCCGGAGCATCGTCGGCCATCAGGACCCTCAGCCCCTCCGGCGCGACCGCCCCCGCCCCGTCCGGCACCCGCACATGCGTCGCCGCCGCCATCTCGAACGGCGCTTCGAACCAGAAGGTCGAGCCCTTGCCCGCTCGACTGTCAGCCCCGATCTGCCCGCCCATCATCTCGACCAGCCGCCGGCTGATCGACAGCCCCAGGCCCGTCCCGCCATACAGCCGCGACGTCGAGTTGTCGGCCTGGGTGAACCGCTGGAACAGCCCGGCCAGCTTGTCCGGCGCGACCCCGATCCCGGTGTCGGCCACCGACACCCGCATCCGCCCCCCGTTCCAGTCCAGCCCCACCGTGATCCCGCCGTCCGAGGTGAACTTGACCGCATTGGACAGGAAATTCAGCACCACCTGCCTGAGCCGCGCCTCGTCCCCCAGCAGGAACGCCGGCAGCGACGGATCGATCCGTATACGGACGGCAAGCCCCTTGGCCTGACACGCCCCCTCCACGATCGACACCGCGCCTTGCGCCATCGCCCGGGGATCGAACGCCTGCGGATCGATCGAAACCGCCCCGGCCTCCAGCTTGGAATAGTCCAGGATGTCGTTGATCACCCCCAGCAGGCTGTCGCTGGCCAAGGCGATCCGTTCCACGTGACGCCGGTCAAGATCGCTCAGCGTCGGGCTGTCCTTCAGCAACCCCGCAAACCCGATCACACTGGTCAGCGGCGTGCGCAGTTCATGGCTCATGTTGGACAGGAACTCCGACTTGGCCCGCGCCCCGTCCTCGGCCCGATCCCGCGCCTCGACCAGCTCGTCTTCCAGCGCCTTGGTCTGCGTGATCTCGCGCGACACGTCATGGAATTCTACAACCCGCCCATCCTCGTCCCGGATTGGCGTCGCCCGGCTCTCGAACCACCGAACCCGCCCGTCCAGACTGACAGAGCGATACCGCAGCGGCCGGATCCGCTCGATCGACCGATCGCGCCGCGCCTCGGCATAGGCCGCTACGATCGGCACCCGGTCCTCCGGCTCGATCATCTCCAGGGACGGCTTGCCCAGCACATCCTCGGCCCGATGCCCCGTCACCGGCTCCAGCGACGGAGAGGCATAGGTCAGCGTCCCGTCGACCCCATGGATCATGATGATATCGGTCGCCCGGTCCGCCAGCAGCCGATAGCGCCGCTCGCTCTCGGCGATCCGTTCTTGCGCTTTCGTCTCCTCGGTCACGTCCCGGAACACGCCGAACAGCGAGGACACCGCTCCGTCCGGCCCCCGCTCGCAATCGGCATGGGTCTCCACGATCCGTTCGACCCCGTCGGCCCGGATCAGCCGCACCCGCATCCGATAGCCGACCCCCTCGGCCAGGCTGTGCGCGATCGCCGCCATCAGCACGGGCCGATCCTCGGGATGATAGAACGACACGGCGTCGTCATAGCTGGGATCGAAACTCCCCAGATCGACCCCATGGATCCGGTAAACCTCGTCCGACCACGCCACCATCCCGGTCACCGGGTCCAGCTGCCACTGCCCGACCCCGGCCATCTCCTCGGCCAGCCGCAAAAGCTCCAGCCGCTCGGACTGATACCGCACGGCGTCGGCCTGTTCGACCAGGTCGCCCGCCATCCGCGCCAGCAGCCGCACATTGGCGATCTCGGCCTCGGTGATCCCGGTACGCGGCTGTGTGTCCATCACCCCGATGGCTCCGATCGCCCGCCCCCGCCGATCGCTGATCGTCGCCCCGATGAAAAACCTCAGGAACGGTGCCCCGGTCACCATCACATGATTGGCGGTGCGCGGGTCGGTCCGCCCATCCTCGACCACGATCACCGTATCGGGCCCCTGGGCCACCATATAGCTGGACAGCGTCAGGTCGCGCGGCATCTCGTCCACGCCCAGCCCCAGATTGGCCCGGAACAGCGTCCGCGCCCCGTCGATCACCGAGATCATGGCGTGCGGCGCATCGAACATGGCGCTGGCCACCGCCGTCAGCCGATCGAACGGACTGTCCAGGTCCAGCGCCTGAAGGGCGTGGCGGGCGGAGGCGGGACGACGGCGAGGCATCCCCTAACCTGCCGCCAAACCACGAAATTTCAGTTACCGAGCCGGCCCCTGCGTGCCTCTTTCCGCGACCCAGTCCGACGCCTCGAAATCCAGCGCGTCCTCCGGCTCGGCCAACGTCGTCTCCGACACCGTCTGCCCCCTCACCGACACCCCCGCCGCATGCACCGTCTCCGGGTCCCCCGACACCAGCGGATGCCACCACGCGAGCCCCCGCCCCTCGTGCAGCCGCCGATAGGCGCACGACAGCGGCATCCACTCCAGCGCCTCGATATTGCCGGGCGTCAACTGGATACAGTCCGGCACATGGACCTTGCGGTTGGCATAGTCCGAACACACGCAGGCCCCCGGATCGAACAGCTTGCAATGCACCCTGGTCGGGATGACCTCGCCCGTATCCTCGTCCTCGAACCGGATCACGCAGCACAGCCCGCACCCGTCGCACAGGCTCTCCCATTCCCTCGGGTTCATCTCCGAAAGGGTCTTGGTTTCCCAGAAAGGCTTGGTCGTGGCGGGGTCAGGGCTTAGAGACACGCGCTCCCATACCCGCCCCCGCGCCAGAAAGCACCCATGGCCGCTCGCCCACCCCTCGTCGCCTTGAAGGACGTCCGTCTGCAGGACGGCCCGCGCCCCCTGTTCGACGGCGTCGACCTGGCCGTGGAGCCGCGCAGCCGCGCCGCCCTGGTCGGCCGCAACGGCGCCGGCAAGTCCACCCTGATGAAGGTCCTGATGGGCCAGGTCGAACCCGACGCCGGCGACCGCTCCATCCAGGCCGGCACCCGCTTCGCCCATGTGCCGCAGGAGCCGATCATCACCGGCGAAACCCTGCTGGACTACGCCGCCTCCGGCGAGGCCGAACCCTGGACCGCCGAGGCCTGGCTGACCACCTTCGGCCTCGATCCGTCCAAGCCCGCCGTCAACCTGTCCGGCGGCGAGACCCGCCGCGCCGCCCTGGCCAAGGCCTTCGCCGAGGAACCCGATCTCCTCCTGCTGGACGAGCCCACCAACCACCTCGACATCCTGGCCATCGAACTTCTGGAGGAAGAACTCCTCCAGGCCCGTTTCTCGGTCTTGGTCGTCAGCCACGACCGCGCCTTCCTGAACCGCGTCACCCAGTCGGTCCACTGGCTGGAGGGCCGCCGCGTCCGCACCCTCGACAAGGGCTTCGCCGCCTTCGACGACTGGGCCGCCAAGGTCATGGAGGAGGAGGCCGAATCCCTCCGCCGCCTGACCAAGAAGATCGAGGCCGAAACCTACACCTTCTACCGCTCGATCACCGCCCAGCGCACCCGCAACGAAGGCCGCGCCCGCGCCCTGATGGCCATGCGCGCCGACCGCGCCGAACGGGTCAGGGACCTGCCCCGCGAACTGAACCTGGGCATCGACAGCGGCGTCGCCTCCGGCAAGCTGGTGGCCGAACTGAAGGCGGTCACCAAGGGCTTCGGCGACCGCACCGTGATCAAGCCCTTCACCACTCGCGTCATCCGCGGTGACCGCCTGGCCATCGTCGGCCCCAACGGCGCGGGCAAGACCACCCTGGTCAAGATCCTGCTCGGCGAACTGGCCCCCGACGCCGGCACCGTCCGCCTCGGCGCCAACCTGGACCCCGTCTATCTGGACCAGTCTCGCGAGGGTTTGAAGTCCGACATGACCCTGTGGGACGCCCTGACCCCCGGCGGCGGCGACAGCGTCCTGGTGCGCGGCCATTCCAAGCACGTCGCCGCCTACGCCAAGGACTTCCTGTTCTCCGAGGCCCAGCTGCGCCAGCCGATCTCCACCCTGTCCGGCGGCGAGCGCAACCGCCTCCTTCTCGCCCGCGCCCTGGCCAAGCCCGCCAACATGCTCGTCCTGGACGAACCCACCAACGACCTGGACATGGACACTCTCGACAAGCTCGAGGAGATCTTGGAGCAATACGACGGCACCCTGATCCTGGTCAGCCACGACCGAGACTTCGTCGACCGCCTGGCCACCTCGACCATCGCCATGAACGGTCGCGGCGACATCGTCGAGACCCCCGGCGGCTGGACCGACTTCATCCGCCAGAACCCCGGCTTCCTCAAGCCTGGCGCCAACCCCCGCCCCCAGGACCGCGAGGCCGCCCAGCGCGCCGAAGCCAACCCCGCCCCGGCCTCGATCCCCGCCAGAAAGCCCGGCAAGCTCTCCTTCAAGGACGCCCACCGCCTGAAGGAACTCGAAACCCTCATCGAGACCCTCCCCGCCACCATTGCCCAGCACGACGCCACCCTCGCCGACCCCGACCTCTACGCCCGCGACCCCAGGGCCTTCGACCGCGCCATGGCCGCCGCCGACAAGGCCCGCGCCGATCTGGAGGCCGCCGAACTGGAATGGCTGGAGCTGGAGGAGAAGAAGGCCGCGCTGGTGGGATGATCCCGGCTTGGGTCCGCTTGAGTGGGATGGTATGAAGCACACGCAAGGGGATCTCGGCATGCGAGCGATCATCAGGGACTGACCGGGCTCGAAGCTTGCACCCCACCGCTCGCTGACCTATCTTGCACGCAGGCTAGATGAACAGGATCATGACCATGACCCAGATCACCAAAGAAGGCGTCCGGGACTAATCCGTGACCCCCGGCGACGCGCCGATCGTTCTGATGACGGTCGGCGACCCGATCGTCCGCGCCGCCTCCCAGCCCATATGGACCTATTTCGTCGCCCCTGCGGCTGTTTTGCTGTCGGTCGCGGCCTCGGTCTTCGTCGCCGTCCTGGGCATCCGCAACGCCCGCCTGATCGCCCGCCAGAAGGCCACCCTGGACCTGATCGAAAAGGTCGAGTCCGCCGAACACTATCGCGACCTGAACCGGGTCTTCTCCGACCTGCGCCGGGGCAAGGGCTTCACCCACCTCAACAGCCCGACCGCCGCCAACCGCGACCAGCGCCGCGCTGTCGTCGATTACCTCAACCACTATGAGATCGTGGCCATCGGCCTGCGCCGCCACATCCTAGACGAGGCCACCTACAGGGACTGGATGCACGGCGCCTTCGTCCGAGACTGGAACGCCGCCTCGGCCTTCATCCAGCGCGAACGCTGGAAATGGGACGCCGATACCCGCGCCTGGACCTATCGCGACAGCATCTGGGCCTTTTACCAAGCCGTCGCCTGCGCCTGGAGCCCCGACGCCGTGGCCCTGAACGCGACCTGGTCGGACCCGCCGAAGGCACCCTCCGGCCCCGGTGACGAGGCGCTTCCCGAGGTTTCGGGCACGCCGCTGGGGCTGGGAGAGCCATCTGGCACCGAAACTGTGGAAAACCCAAATCGCTGATATGGGACCAGAATTTTCGTCCGCCTACAGATATGCACAGGGTTATGCACCGTGGCCGGAGGGATTTCGCACAACCGGCCGGATTCGGGCGCTTGCCGTCTAACGGATTTCGGGGGAACGTCAACAGGCCGAGGGACACGGCGGCGCGGAAATCCAGGGAGACTTGGAAATCAAGCGAACCGGCCCGGCTCTCTGACCCCAGGTTTTGGGCGGTCTCCGGACCGTAACGGACCGAAAGGCAGGATCAAGGCCCGAAGATCGGGTGCCAGGGCTTCGGCCCAGGCGACCAACCGGAGGGAACCGGATCGGGATCGATGGACGAAGCGCGGCCTCGGCCGAGCGGATGACCAAAGACCAGGAGTGCGACAGGATACAGCCGACCTTCCTCAGGGCTTGCCCCGACGAAGCCGACGCCAGGGTCCGAAACCTCAAAGGCCAAGTCCCAACCCGGACTTGGCGAGGGGACGAAGCAAACCGGTTCGCCGGGGCGCCTCGTCCCCTCGCTCAATTTCGGCACCTTCTCCTCCCCATCGGCGTCGCCGATGGGGAGGTGGCGCGGCGCGGATACGCGCCGTGACGGAGGGGGCGACACCGGCCCAGCCGACAGGCCGCCCGCCTTTCTCCTCCCCGTTTGCGGAGCAAATGGGGAGGAGAACGCCCGCCTTCCCTTCGCCCCCGACGCCCCCTAAACCTCGGCCATGCGCCACCACGGGAATCGCCGTCTCAGACCGGACCGCCGGACCGTTCTGACGGGCGGTGCCGCCCTGGCCACCACCACCCTACTCGCGGCCTGCGGCGACCGAGCCGCCCCCATGGACGAGCAGGGCCGCGTGCGCCTGCGTTTCTCGACCGACAACCTGGCCCGGGCCGAACACGGCGGCTTCTACCAAGCGCTCGCCGCGGGGCTGTACGAACGGCGCGGGCTGAACGTCCAGATCGTCCAGGGCGGCCTCGGCACCAATGTGCCCCAGCGGCTGGCCACAGGCAGCGTCGAACTGGGCCTGGCGGGGTCCAGTTTCACGGCCCTCGACCTGGCGGCCGAAGGCGCCCCGGTCCGCGCCGTCGCCGCCTTCTTCCAGAAAGATCCCCAGATCCTGATGGCCCATCCCGATCCGGAGCTGACGGGTATCACCGACCTGGCCAACCGCCCGTTCCAGCTGGGCCCGACCGCGACCGCCCGCCTCTGGCCCTGGCTCCAGGCGCGCTACGGCTTCCGCGACGATCAGCTGGCCGACCGATCCGACGACCTCGCCCCCTTCCTGGCCGACGACCAGGCCGTGCGCGACGGCTGGCTGACCACCGACCCCCAAGCCGTCGCCGAGCAAGCCGATTTCGACCCCCGCATCCTGCTACCCGCCGACGAGGGCTATCCGGCCTATGGCGGTCTGGTCCTGGCCCCCAACGGCTTCGCCCGCGACAATGCCGAGGCCCTGCGCGGCTTCATCGCCGCATCGGCCGAGGGCTGGCGTGACTATATCCGGGGCGACCCGGCCCGGGCCGACGCCCTGATCCGGCGCGACAATCCCGACATGACCCAGCCCATGCTGAGCCAAGCCCGCCAGGCCCTGATCGACAACGGGGTCGTGGATGGGGGCGACGCCGCCCTGTACGGCCTGGGCGCCATGACCGAGGCCCGCTGGTCGGCCCTGTTCGAAACCATGTCCGAGACCGGCCAGTATCCCGGCAATCTGGACTGGCGCGACGCCTTCACCAACGCCTATCTGCCCGGCCGGAACTGACCGTCGCCGTTAGCGCCGGATTAAGCGGCCCGAGTTATGCATGGGAGCCCTGCCTTAGCGCAGCCGGAGCCCGCGATGACGCACGACCCTTCCTCGTCCCCGACCTCGCGCCTCAAGCGCCTGGTCGCGGTGACCACCGCCCTGGCGGCCCTGACCCTGGTCGCCACCCCGGCCCTGGCCCAGCAGCGCGTCGCCGCCGATCCCGGCGCGCGTCAGGGCATGCGCTACCTGACCTGGCCCGGAAAGGCCGAACGTCCCCGTTCCGCCCCCGTGCCGGATGCCGCCCCCGCCTTCGAACCGCCCGTCCCGTCCGGCCCGATCCTGTCGATGTCGGCCCAGCCCTTCATCAGCCGCGCGCCGAACCGCTACAGCGCCCGCACCAGCCCCGGCCCGACCCCGGCCAGCGCCTGGCTCGCCAACGGCGGCGCGCCCGTGGCCCGCTATACCCCTTCGCCCGCCATGGCCTATCCGCCCCCCCCCGGGCCGGCCTACGCGCCGCCGCCGACCTACGCCCCGCCCTATGCCGCCCCGGTGCCGGGCGTGCCCGAGCCGCCGCGCGACTACGCCCCTGTCCCGCCGACTGCGCCCGTCCCGCCGCCTCCCGCGCTCCAGCCACCGGTCTATGCCGAGCCCGCGCCGGCCTATGCGGCCCAGCCGCCCGCCCCGGCTCCGGTCTACGCACCTGCACCGCCCGTCGCCGCCGACAGCGGCCCGGCCAGGGTCGAAGCCGCTCCTGCTCAGCCGCCACCCGCTCCAGTGGCCGCCCCGCCGCCGGTTCCGGCCGCGCCGGTCGCCGATCCCATGGCCCCGCGCCGCGATGCCCCCATCTTCCGGCTGAACCGCAACAACGCCCCGCCGCCCGAGACCCTGCCCGAAATGGCCCCGGAGGCCGAGGACGAAGCCCCCGCTCCCGCCCCCCGAGCCGAGGCCGCCCCCCCGCCGCCGCCCACGATCGCCACGGGCGACGACCGCACCCCGCGCCGCTATTCGGTGCATCGCGCCAACGGCCAGCAGCCGGACCGTACCCCGCTGCCCAACCCGGTCATGCTGGACTCCATGCCGGTCGACCTGGCCGCCCCGCCCGAGACCCCGACCGTCGTCCGCGACGCCAACGGCCGCGTCCAGACCATCATTCCGAACGAGGACCCCGGCCTGCAATGAGCGAGACCGACACCGTCCCCACGCCCCTCGGCTCGCGCCTGCCCGACCTGATCGCGCTGGCCAGGGAGGAGTCGAGCGAGAAGCGCCGCGCCCTGCTGCGCGAGCTGACCGACCATTTCTTCGGCGCGGCCAGCCGCACCGAGGCCGAGGACGCCCTGTACGACTCCGTCCTGACCGACCTGACCACCGAGATGGAGGTCGCCGTCCGCGCCGAGCTGTCGGCCCGGTTCGCCCTGCGCCCCGACGCGCCGCGCAACCTGATCCGCCGCCTGGCCAATGACGAGGCCGCCGTCGCCGGGGCGGTGCTGCGCGCCTCCACCGTCCTGACGGACGAGGACCTGATGGGCGTCGTCCGTTCCCAGGGCCAGGACCACCTGCGCGCCGTCTCCGAGCGGATCACCGTGTCCGAGGCCCTTTCCGACGTCATCGTCGAACGCGGCGACGACGAGACCCTGGGCACCCTGCTGCGCAACGACGGGGCTCAGCTGTCGCGCGCCGCGTCCGAGACCGCCGTCGAGCGCGCCAAGACCAATCCGCGCCTGCACGTGGCCACGGTCGAGCGCGCCGGCTTGCCGCCGGACCTGCTGAACGACATGTACTTCGTGGTCGAGGCCCGGCTGCGTCAGCGCATCCTGGACCAGAACGCCAGCCTGGACCCGGTCCTGCTGGAAAGCGCCCTCAGCGCCGGCCGTGCCCGCGTCGCCACCGAGGACGGCATCCTGCCCGACGACTATGCCGAGAGCCTGGCCTATGTCGAGGAACTGCACGCCGCCAACCAGCTGTCGCCCCAGATGCTGGCCCGCTTCCTGCGCGCGCCCAGCCGCACGCCGTTCCTGATCGCCCTCAGCCAGCTGGCCGACGTCGATTTCCACACCGCCGCCCAGATCGTGGAACGCAAGGAGATCGACGCCCTGGCCGTGGTCTGCCGCGCCGCCGACCTGGATCGGTCGCTGTTCCTGACCTATGCGGTGGTGCTGCTGAACTCAGAGGACAACGCCATGGGCAAGGCCCACGGGTATGCCCGGCTGTATGCCGACCTGTCGAAGGACGCGGCCCAGCGGACGCTCCGCTTCTGGCGCATGCGCAGGACGTCACAGGCCGCATAGGCTCCCTCTCCCAGCGGGAGAGGGCTTGAGCGTCCAAGAGCGAAGCGATTGGAAACGCGAAAGGGTGAGGGGCTGACGCTCGAAGCTGGGCTCACCAGCCCTCACCCCAAACGCTTACCCCTCACCCTTTCGGCTTAGCGCATCGCTGCGCTCTGCGAGCCTCAAGCCCTCTCCCGCCGGGAGAGGGTATCGCTTAGGCCTTCTTCGCCGCCCGCGGCGCACGGGCCGGCTTACGGCCACCTTGGCCCAGGCCCATCTGCTTGGCCAGGTCCGAACGGGCCTTGGCATAGTTCGGGGCAACCATCGGATAGTCTTTCGGCAGGCCCCACTTGGACCGGTATTCCTCGGGGCTCATGTCGTATTTGGTGCGCAGGTGGCGCTTCAGCGACTTGAACTTGCGGCCGTCTTCCAGACAGATCAGGAAGTCCGGGCTGATCGACTTCCGGATCGGCACCGCCGGTTCCTTGGGTTCCGGTTCGGCCTCGACCGGCCCGGTCGAAACGCCCGACAACGCCGCGTGAATATTGGCGATCAGCGACGGCAGATCATTGGCCGACACGCTGTTGTTGCCGACATAAGCCGACACGATATCCGCCGTCATCTCCAGAAGCGCGCCCTTGTCGTCCACTTGCGTCGTATCCATTGTCTAGCCCCGTTGTTCCATTGATCGCCCCGCGGCGAATATGGAAAACGTCAATAGGGGCGTTCCAGACCGAACGCAACGGTTCTGTATAGAACGACCAATCCAGCGCTTTGATCAGCTTAGATTAGTCGCTTTTCACGAAGCGTTTCAGCGCCCGAAGTTTTCCGCCAGGGCCAGCATGGCGGCGCGTTCAGGGGCCGAATACTCGTCGACCAACTGTTCCTCCCCGTCGCGGATAGCCTTGAGCAGCGCCGGCGTCAGGGCCGAGGACAGTGACCAGTTCCAGTAGCGCAGCACCGTCTGGGCCCTGTCCACCGCCAGCATCTCATAGGTCACGCTGACGCGTTCCCAGGCCGGATGCGGCTGGCCATCCTCATCCGTCTCGGGCCGCTTCATCGAGCGCCACAGATTCTGCAGATCGGCCCGGCCCAGACCGGTCGCCTTGCACAGGATCGCCAGCGGCTCACCGCCGGGGTCGCCCAGGATCTTGGCCCCGGTCAACGGCTTGATCCCGGCCAGATAGGCGATCTCCGACGCCAGCTCGCGATCCAGCCCATTCTCGGCGGCGGCCGCCACGGCATGTTCCAGACTGCCATACGGCGACTTGGCGATGGCCCCGCGGTTCCGCTGACGGCGCTCGATGAACTGCAGCGCCTTGCGCGACACTGGGTCGGACCAGCCTTCCTCGGCGGCCATGGCGAAGACGTCCTCGACCACCTCCTGCATCACTTCGCGCGACACGGCGAACCGCTGCAGGATGGTGCGCCGGTCCTCGGCCGAGCCCCACCAGAACATCACATAGGCCCCGGACGGCCGCAGCTCGGGCCGCTTCAACAGATGGCCGCACAGTTCCGGCGCATGGCGGCTGAGGCTGACCACGCCCTCGATGGCGGGCTGGGACAGGCGGGCCGTAGGATTGCGCAGCACCGCCTCGATCACCGCCTGTTCGCCGAAGCTCAGAAGGGTCTCGGTCACGACCTCGGACAGGCCGCGCCGGCTGGCTATCAGGAAGCGGTGGGCGTGTTCGGCGTCCCGTGCACAGGCCACCAGGTCGGCGTCCGTCAGCCCGGCGCAATGCTCGATCAGCAGGCCGGCGATCTCGGGCTCATCGCGCAGCAGCATCCGGGTCAGGCTGTTGGGCATCTCGGCCAGGGGTGCCAGGCGCGCGGCGACCCGCTTGCGCTCGTTCGGCGCGGCCAGCCGCAGCATCTCGACCAGCAGATCGCCGGTCACCGACCGTTCGAACGCATTGACCCGGCTGCCGGGCAGCGACACCACATCGGCCAGCCGTTTCAGCAGGGCATGCCGCGCGCGGAACGTCTCCGCGACGGGCTCTTCGGGAAGGAGCGCGGGCTCGGCCATGGCCCGCGACTTTAGGTCAACAGGTGTTAACCGGCGGTGATCGCGCCTGGTGCTTGGCGAACTCCGGTCGGTGTGAGAGGCTGGGTGGCCTTCTGGAGGGTGCGATGGCGACTGCGGATAAGGAGGAAGGCCGTACGCCGGGTCGGGATCGCGGCGTCGCCGAGCTCGGCGAGGACACGACGGGGTTCGGCCGGCTCGAGCTGCGCACCGTCCGCGATGCCCTGCTGCGCCCGGCCGCCATGCTGGAAGCCTATATGACCGCCGGCCCCAGCGGCGGGGGCGTCTATACGCGGCCGCTTCGACTGTATCTGGCGCTGTGCGGCATCCTGATGCTGATGTTGTTCCTGATGGGCGGCATCAGCGTGATGCTGGCGGGTTTGCCGGCCGAAACCCTGAACCCCCTGATCGAACGCTCGGGCAAGAGCCGCGAGGCCTTCATCGGGGACGCAGACAACTGGATGTCGCTGGTGCTCGTTCCGATCAACGCCCTGTTCTATGCCCTGTTCTCGGCGCCTCTGCTGAGATGGTGGGACGACGCCCATCTGGGCTGGCGCAAGGCGTTTCGGGCGACGTTCCATTATCTGAACGTCTGGACCATTCCCCTGGTCCCGATCGGCTGGCTGGCCTACAGGCCCGAGACGGCGAACGTGGCCAGCCTGATCATGGTCCTGCTGTCCTTCATCGCCTTCCTGAGGGCGGGACGCGGGCGCTGGTACCGCTCGTGGCCGATCGGGATGGTCAAGGCGGTCGCCATCACCCTGGCCAGCGTCCTGGCGGCCTTCGCGGCGACCTTTCCGGTCGTGGCGATCGCCCTGGCCGGGGGCGTGTTCGGCTGAGGCTCAAAGCCCCTCGAACAGGGCCGTCGACAGATACCGCTCGGCGAAGCTGGGGATGATGACCACGATGGTCTTGCCGGCGTTCTCGTCCAGCGCGGCCAGGCGGAAGCCGGCGACCAGGGCCGCGCCCGAGCTGATGCCGACCGGGATGCCCTCGGTCCGGGCCACGCGGCGGGCCATGTCGAAACTGTCCTCGTTGGACACCTGTTCGACGCCGTCGATGACCGAGCGGTCGACTACCGCGGGGATGAAGCCCGCGCCGATGCCCTGGATCTTGTGCGGGCCCGGCTCGCCGCCCGACAGGACCGGGGACGCGGTGGGCTCGACGGCGATCATCTGGATCGAGGCCTTCTTCGCCTTAAGGGCCTGGCCGACGCCGGTGATGGTGCCGCCGGTGCCGACGCCCGAGACCACGATGTCGACCGCGCCGGCGGTGTCGGCCCAGATTTCCTCGGCGGTCGAGACGCGGTGGATGGCCGGGTTGGCGGGGTTGTCGAACTGGGCCGGGCTGACCGCGCCGGGGGTCGTATCCAAAAGCTCCTGGGCGCGGGCGATGGCCCCCTTCATGCCCTTTTCGGCCGGGGTCAGTTCCAGCTGGGCCCCCAGCAGCGCCAGCATCTTGCGGCGCTCGATCGACATGCTCTCGGGCATGACCAGGATCAGCTTCAGCCCCTTGGCCGCCGCCACGAAGGCCAGGGCGATTCCGGTGTTGCCGCTGGTCGGCTCGATCAGGACGGTGTCGGACTTGATCCGGCCCTGCTGTTCCAGCGCCTCGATCATGGCCACCCCGATCCGGTCCTTGACCGAGGCGATCGGGTTGAAGAACTCCAGCTTGGCCAGGACGTTGGCCTTGGGCTGGAACTCGGCGGACAGGCGCGGCAGGCCCACGATCGGGGTGTCGCCGATGGTGTCCAGGATGCTGTCATAGACCTTGCCGCGCCCCTGTTTGCGGTGGCGGGCGGCGTCATAGGCGGGGGCGTCGGACATGGGGAGATCTCCGAGGGTGAGAGTCCGCGAGAAAGAGAGTCTCATTCTCTCACTCGCGCACCGGCGGGTGGGACCGGTCAAGATGATCTAGGAAGGACGCCGACGCGGAGCAACGGTGGTCAGTCCGCTTCGAACACCATGCCATCATAGATCGCCGCCATGGCCAGCACGACATCGATCGCGGGCAGTTCGACCTGACCGTCCACACCGACGACCTCCACACTGGTCCAAGGCGTCGGTTCATCGGCCCGGCTCCAGACGCCGACCCTCGCGACGTTCGGGTCGATCAGCACGATATGACGCAGGCTGGGCACGGTTTTGTATTCATCGGCCTTGCGCACCAGATCGATAGCGCGGGTCGAGGGCGACAGAACCTCGAAGAATACCGTCGGGCCGCTACTCGACAGCGACATCGCCTCCACGGGCCCGCAGTCCACAGTCGCGTCAGGGCGTCGCACATTGCCATTGGGAATTAGGGCGGCGACATCCGCAGTCGATGGGCGGCAAGGCTTGCCCCGAAGATGCTGCTTCAGGTCTGCGATCACATTGACGACCACCATGTCGTGACGCTGGGTCGCGCCGGTCATCATGCGGACCGGCATGCCGTTGACCAGTTCCCAGCGGTCCTCCTGGGCCAGGCACCATTCCAGGAAGGCGTCGGGCGTCATCAGTTTGAGGGCGGCGTTCATAGTCGAAAGCCTATCACAGGCCTCACGTAAGGGCGATCTTGGCCGAGGCGATGACCAGGACGACGCCGAGGGCCTGACGCAGACGCCCCGGGTCCAGCTTCGATACGCCCAGCCGCGTGCCCAGCACGGCGCCGATCGCCACCGCCCCCAGGAACCACGGCAGCTCGGCCGGCAGACGCCCGACGCTGGACAGATTGCCCGCCAGCCCGGCGATCGAGACGCACAGGATGAAGCCGACGGCGATGCCCGAGGTGCGCCGCGTCGCCTCCCACCCCAGCCACAGGATGATCGGCGACAGGAAGATGCCGCCGCCGGTCCCCGTCAGCCCCGACAGCACCCCAATCCCGGCCCCGACCAGGACCGCGATCCACCACACCGGGGGCCGGGGCGTCTCGACCGTGGCGGGATCGCGCGGCCACAGGAAGCGCACGGCGGCGATCAGCAGCATCACGGCGATGACGGGCTTGTAGATCTCGTCCGGCAACTGGAACCGTCCGGCCAGGAAGGCGGCGGGCACGGCCCCGGCCACGAAGGCGGCGGTCAGCCCGGCATTGGTCTGGCCCGCGCGCCAGTATCGCCAGGTGGCGAAACTGGCCACCAGGATGTTCAGCGTCAGGGCCGTGGGCCGCATCGTCTCGGGCGCGACCGCAAACAGGGCCATGATCGCCAGATAGGCCGAGGCCCCGGCATGACCCACCGAGGTGTAGAGCGCGGCGGCCCCCATCATCAGCACGGCGATCAGGGCGATGGTCACGGGGTCCATGGATGATGACCTCCAGCGGGGTTCGGACCGACTACGCGCCGGGGCGTTTTCCGTTACGCAGGCGGGCGTTCAGGCGGCAAGTCGGGACAGGCGTTCGACCTCGGCGTCGAAGGCGGCGAGTATAGAGGCGCGCTCCTCCGGTCCCAACAGCCGGGTGGTCTGGGGCACCACGGTGCGCCACAGACGCAGTTCCCTGTCGGTCAAGGGCATGACATCGGCCTGACGCAGCCGGGCCAGCAGGTCGCGCATCCGCCGCCGAACCGCCTCGGGTTCGGGCTGGGCCAGGGTCTGGGGCTGGGGCGTGGAGCCGAACAGGTCGGGTTGCGACATGAGACCATCATCCGACGATTCGAGCCCGCGTCCAGTCGTCATCGCGGTTGCATCGGCGCACTCCCCAAGCGATCAAGGGGTCTGCTGAGGGGGCTGGCGCTGTTCGGCATCGCCATGAGCCTGATCTCGGCGGCCTTCGCGGTGATCTTTCGCGACGACGCCATCGTCCAGCATCGCGGCACCATTATGGGCGTGATCGGGGCGGGCCTGTTCCTGTCGGACGGCCTGTTCGCGCGCGGCCAGAAGCTGGCGGCGCGCCTGGCCCGCTATTTCGTCTTCGACGTGGATGCGCGGCGGCTGGCGCTGGGGATGGGGACGATCTCGGTGGTCATGGCGCTGATGAACGTCGTGGCGGTGCGACTGCTGACGACCAATCAGTGACTGGTGTTCACGACCTTCCTCGACACGCCGATCGTGATCGCCCTGTTCCTGGCGATGCTGCTCTGGGTTCGCAAGGGACCCGAGGCGCGGGCGTATTGAGAGCCCTCAGCCCCTGTCTTGGTCGACAAAGTCGTTTCATGGTCAGCCCGAAACTCAACCCGGGCTTTCCGCGTTTGTCGTTCCGCGACAACAAGGAGGCCCGGGCCGTGCCGCTCTATTTCTACAGCACCGTCGATGGGGGCAGCGTCCCCGATCATGTGGGTACCGAGCAGCCGGACGACGAGGCGGCCCTGAACGCAGCCGTCAGTTTCGCGGGCGAAGTCATGCGCGACAGCCCGGACGTGGTCCGGTCACGCACCGGGGGGTTTCGGGTCGATCTTTGCGACCGGGACCGGTGCCCTCTGGCGGTCATCCGGGTGCTGGTGGACCGATCTCCGGCGGATCAGGCCGCCAGGGGCTGATCCATCGGCCCGGCACGGGTCTCCAGCCGATAGATCGGACACCGATCCTGGTCCAGCACCGTGACGGTGACCGCGAACGGGCGGGCGTCGTCACCCCGCATCGGCAGCACCTCCGTCAGGATGGCCAGGGCCATGCGCCGTGCCGCACCGGCATCCGCGAGCAGGTCGCCTTCATCGTCAGCAGCGGCTTCACGACCACCGATCTCGAAATAGTACCGCGGCATGCGACACCTGTTTCCGCGAGCGAGCCGGAACGTATCGCCCAAATCATCTTAACTCATGTTAGGAAATGATGCGGCACTCATGTTATGGTGCAGCATCGTCGAACGGATATGCCCGGGCTTTGGCGACAGAGAGTTCTAGGTGCTCCCGCCCCCTCAGAGCGGAAGCCCCCGTGGCCGAACATACATCCCCCATGGGTCTACTGGTCCGAACCCTCGAGCGTCACTCGAGCCTGTCCGACGCCGACCGCGAGGCGATCCTGGCGCTGCCCCACCGCGTACGCACCCTGGACGGGTCCACCTATCTGGTCCGCGAGGGCGACGCGCCCACCCACTGTGTTCTGCTGATGTCGGGTTTCGCCTATCGCCAGAAGCTGACCGGTGACGGGGCGCGCCAGATCATCGCCCTACAGATTCCGGGCGATGTGCTGGATTTCCAGGGCCTGACGCTGGATACCGCCGACCACAGCGTTCAGATGCTGAGCCATGGGGAGGTGGCCATGATCCCCCGACGCCAACTGACGGACCTGTTGCGGGACCATCCCGATGTCGCGCGCGCGGTCATGGCCTATGTGCTGATCGAGGCCTCGATTTTTCGCGAATGGATCCTGAACGTCGGACGGCGCGACGCGCGCACGCGCATGGCGCATCTGTTGTGCGAATTCGCCTCGCGGCTGCGAGCGGCCGGTCTGGGCGACGGGGCCGGATACGAGCTGCCGATCACCCAGGAACAGCTGGCGGACGCCCTGGGTCTGACGCCGGTCCATGTGAACCGGACGCTCAAGGCGCTGGAGACGGACGGGCTGATCGAACGCAACAAGCGGTTCATCCGCTTCGCCTCATGGGAGCAGATGCGCGAAGTCGGCGATTTCACCCAACGCTATCTGCATCTGGAGCAGATCAGGCGCGCGCCTGTCGACCCGGTCTCTGCGGGGGCCTGACGAAATTTAATCCATGTTGGAGACCTCCGTTCAACTACATGAACAGGATGGGCTGAAAGGTCATCCCATCGAGTCAGGCCCATGGGCAATCTGTTGCGTAATCTGAAAACGCCAAGCGCGTTTCATAGCGTCGAGGCAAACCCGCACGGCTTCCTGATCGTCCGGCGCGATCCTTCGGTCGCCGAAGATTTCAACCGGCTGGCCCGCGCCGCCATCGATGGGTCCGGCCAGGACTATGTCGCCTTTCCGGTCACGGACGGGCACGCGGGCTACGACCAGGTGGTGATCCTGCCGCTGGATACAGACTGACCGGAGCCCTGTTGGTCAGCGGCTGGAAAAGGTTCATGGCGCATTAACCACGTTCCGCCATCTGTTGACCCATGCGCAATCTCGTCGCCGCCATCGAAGCCGTCGATCCGCTGGTCGTGACCGGCAAGGTCGCGGGCGTGTCCGGGCTGTTGATCGAGGCGCGGGGCGGGTTGTCTCGGCTGGCGGTCGGGGCGCGGGCCGAGATCCAGCGGCGCGGATCGACCGCCCTGCCCGCCGAGGTCGTGGGGTTCCGGGATTCCAAGGCCCTGCTGATGCCGTTCGGCCCGGTCGAAGGGGTCGCGCCGGGGGCCGACATCCGCATCATCGGCACCGCCGCCAGCGTGCGGCCGAGCCTGGCCTGGCTGGGCCGGATCATCGACGCCTTCGGCCAGCCCATCGACGGCAAGGGGCCGTTGCCGCAGGGGCCCGCACCCTATCCGCTGCGGGCCGCGCCGCCGCCGGCGCACTCACGCGGGCGGGTGGGGGAACGGCTGGACCTGGGCGTGCGGTCGATGGATGTGTTCACCACCACCTGCCGGGGACAGCGATTGGGCATCTTCGCCGGATCGGGCGTGGGCAAGTCGGTGCTGCTGTCGATGCTGGCCAGACAGGCGACCTGCGATGTGGTGGTGGTCGGGCTGATCGGCGAACGGGGCCGCGAGGTGCGGGAGTTCATCGAGGAGACCCTGGGCGAGGAGGGGCTGAAGCGCGCCATCGTGGTGGTGGCGACGTCCGACGAACCTGCGCTGAAACGGCGGCAGTCGGCCTATATGACCCTGGCCATCGCCGAATATCTGAGGGATCAGGACCTGGAGGTGCTGTGCCTGATGGACTCGGTCACCCGCTTCGCCATGGCCCAGCGCGAGATCGGCCTGGCCGCGGGCGAGCCGCCGACGACCAAGGGCTACACCCCGACGGTGTTCACGGAATTGCCCAAGCTGCTGGAACGGGCCGGGCCGGGGCCGGTGCGGCCGGACGGGACCACGGCGGGGCCGATCACCGCGCTGTTCACCGTGCTGGTCGACGGGGGCGATCATGACGAGCCGATCGCGGATGCTGTGCGCGGCATCCTGGACGGCCATATCGTCATGGACCGCAAGATCGCCGAGCGCGGGCGGTTCCCGGCCATCGACGTGCTGAAATCCGTCAGTCGGACCATGCCCGAGAACCAGAGCCCGCCGGAGCGCGAGGTGAACCGCCGGGCCCGGCAGTGCCTGTCGGCCTATGCGAACATGGAAGAGCTGATCAAGATCGGGGCCTACCGGACCGGCGCCGACCCGATCGTGGACCGTGCCATCGCGCTCAATCCCCAGCTGGAAGCGTTTCTGGGCCAGGACAAGGACGATACGACGCGGTTGGCGGATTCCTTCAACCGTCTCGAAACCATTCTGAACCAAGGAATGGTGCAGCAGTGATCTTGGAGTACCGCTGAATGACCACCTGGGCCCAGTCGCTGATCCGTATTTCCAACTATGAGGTCGAGACGCTGCAGAAGCGGCTGGCCGAGATCGCCGGGCGCAAGGCGCAGGGCGAGATGCGGCTGGCCATGCTGGACGCGGAGGCCGAGGCCGAGCGCGATCAGGCGCGGCGCGACGCCCAGGCCGGGATGATGTTGCAGGCCTATCTGAAGGGCTGGTGCACGCGCCGGGCGGACGCCGAGGGGCAGCTGGTGTCGCTGGAGGCCGAGGAGGAAGGGGCGCGCGACGCCCTGACCGCCGCTTTCGAGGAACTGAAGAAGTTCGAACACGTCGCCGAACAGACCCGCCTCAACGCCATCCTCGCCGCCAACAAGCGCGAGACGGCGGCGTTCGACCAGATGGGACTGCGGCGGCGGTCGGCCTGACCCCAGACATGGACCGCCGCGCCTTCCTCGCCTCGACCCTGGCGCTGGCGGCGTGCGGCAACGGGCCGGCGGTGGGGGCCGACGAGATCGCGGCGCGGCTGAGGGCGTTCGAGGATCAGACGGCGCGGTTGCCTCAGGTGCCCGCCCTGCCCCGCGAACCGGTGCCGGCGCTGCGGGCCCTGACCGGCGTGCCGGTGGGCACCAGCATGCTGCCGGACAAGCTGGCGGAGCCGGGCTATGGCGAACTGGTCTCGACCCAGTTCTCGCAGCTGACGCCGGAGTGGAATTTCCAGCTGCCCGCCGTGATGCAGGACGACGGCAGCTATGACTGGACCTGGCCGGACCGGATCGCCGACTTCGCTCACACCCACGGCCAGCGGATCCATGGGACCAGCCTGGTCTGGTATTCTCTGGACGATGTGCCGGCGTTCCAGCGGCTGGACGGCGACCGGGCCGCGTTCGCCGCCGCCTTTCGCCGGCACATCCTGACCATCGCGGGGCGGTATCGCGCGGTGACGCGCAGCTGGGACGTGGTCAATGAGCCGGTGGCGGAGGACGGGAATGGCCTGCGCGACAGTCTGTGGAGCCGCAATCTGGGGGCCGAGGACTATATGGTCGCGGCCTTCGAGGCGGCGGCGGAGGCGGCGCCGGACGCCGTGCTGTTCGTCAACGACTACAATCTGGAACTGCTGCCGGCCAAGCGGGCGCAGTTCATGCGGCTGATCGACCGGCTCCGCGAGCGCGGCTGCCCGGTCGGCGGCGTGGGCACCCAGACCCATCTGCACGCCGACACCCCGCCGGGCCAGGTGACGACCGCCATGGCCGAACTGGCGACCCTGGGCCTGCCGATCCATGTGTCGGAGTTCGACGTCAAGTTCGGCCGCGCGGGCCGGTCGCCCCTGACGCTGGACCAGAAGCTGGCCATCCAGGAAGGACTGGCGGCGGAGACGGCGGCGGCCTTCATGGCCCTGCCGCCCGCCCAGCGGCACGGCTTCACCGTCTGGGGCGCTCGCGATCGCGACAGCAACCTGAACCGCGAGCAGTTCGACGGGGACGGGACGGACATGCCCCTGCTGTTCGACGATCAGGGCCGGCCCAAGCCCGCCTTCTGGGCCGTGGCGGAGCGGCTCGCGCCGGCATGAGTGTCTCCTCCCTCTCCCGCTGGGAGAGGGATCAGCCATGCTCTAGGCTGTCATCATGAAGCTGATCCACGCCTTTCAGGACAATGCCGACCCGAACTCGCTGGTGTCGCGGTTCCGGCGCGCGCGGGCCAAGCGGATCTTGGCCCTGATCGAGGCCATCCATGCCGAACGTGAGGCCGTTCGGATCATAGATCTGGGGGGCGAGCCCGAATACTGGACTCTGTTCGAGCGGGCGTTCCTGAACCGGTGCGGAGTGCGGATCACGCTGGTCAATCCGGGCGGATTCGCCGACGCCGATCCGGCCCTGTTCGACAGCGTCGACGGCGACGCCTGCTCACTTCCTCAGTATACGGACGACAGTTTCGATCTAGTCCATTCCAACTCGGTGATCGAGCACGTCGGCGACTGGGGACGCATGGAGGCCTTCGCCGCCGAGTGCCGTCGCCTGGCCCCACGCTACTATGTCCAGACGCCCTATTTCTGGTTCCCGATCGAGCCGCATTTCTCGGCGCCGTTCTTTCACTGGCGCAGCGAACAGAGCCGGGCGCGGGCCCTGATGAAACGCGGCCACGGCTTTTCGGAACGGGCGCCGGATATCGGCTCGGCCATGCGCGACGTGCAGCACGCGCGCCTGCTGGACAAGACCCAGTTCCGCTTCTTGTACCCCGACGCCGAGCACCACGACGAGGTGGTGCTGGGACTGACGAAATCGCTGATCGCGGTGCGGGGCTAGGTCCAGAACGCGGCTCAGTCGGCGAGAAACCGCCGCACCTGATCCAGCAGCTGATTGGTCGCCACTTCCCGGCCCAGCGGCAGATGGCTGTCGGTGTCCAGGGTCACCAGTTCGGCCCCGGCGATGGTGGCCGCCAGGGTCCGCCCCTCCTCGAGCGGAATCCTCTGGTCATGGCGTGAATGCAGCACCAGCGTCGGCTGGCGCACCTCGCCCAGCCGGTGCCGCACATCGATGCGCGAGAAGGTCTCCAGGAACCGCGCCGCGTTCTCGGCCGAGGCGATGCGGCGCTGAAAGTCGTTGAACCAGTCCACCTCCTCGGCCGTCGCCGATGGAAAGAAGGTGTGGGAGAAGATCTGGCGATAGGCCGGATTGTTCTGGCCCCAGCCGTGCCGGACCAGGGTGATGGTCGCCTCGCGCTGCGCCACCGTGTCCGGGTCCGCCGCGATCCGCCACCCCGCCGCATAGCCGCCGATCAGGATAAGCCGCGTCACCCGCTCCGGGTGGCGACAGGCGTATTCGATCGACACCGCGCACCCCTGGCTGATGCCCATCAGCGGAAACCGCTCCAGCCCCAGGTGATCGACCACCACCTCCAGATCGCGGACGAAGGCGTCGAACGATAGATCCTCGCAGTCCCAATCGGAAAGGCCGTTGCCGCGCTCGTCATAGCGGACCAGCAGGCGATCGTCGGACAGTTCGTGATACATCCGGCCCCAGACCGGGCTGGACCAGTCCAGCTCCAGATGCCCCAGCCAATTGGCCGCCTTGACCAGCGGCGGTCCCTCGCCGGTACAGGCATAGGCCAGCCGCACCCCGTCCGGCGCGCGGCAGTATCGGATCGTCTGCTGGATGGCCAAGCCTTTGGCCTCGTCCTCGAATCCGATCGGCGTGTCGGTCGCCGACGGATCGGCCTGATCGGCGAGGGCGACATAGCGCGCGGCCCGATCGGGCGAGGCAACGGCCGCCCCGGCCGCCCGCCGCAGCAGGATCGCCCTCAGCCGCTCGTGCGCGGCCCGTTCTGCGTTCAGCCACACCGACCAGCCGTCCAGACTCGGCAGGTCCAGACCCAGCAGCGCCGGCTCGATCAGCTGATCCGCCACCGCCAAGGCGGCCGCTGGGGTGCCGATCCCCGCCGCCTCGCGCGCCGCCACGACATCGATCCAGCCGCCGTCCGGTACGAACGACACCCGCTCCCGGTCGGCCACGATCCAGTGCGCCTGTTCACCCAGGGCCGCGCGCAGTTTCGACAGCGACCAGCGCAGCGCCGCGCGCGGATCATCCGGGATGTCCCACAGCAGTTCGCACAGGCGATCCCGCCGCTGCGGCCGCCCGACTAGGGCCAGATAGACCAGCAGGGCCCGCGTCTTGCGCGACGCCGGCAGGGGCACGACGACGCCGTCCCGGACGAGCGTCGGCTCTCCGAACAGGCGCAGTTCCAGATATCGTTCGACGTGACCCGGCTTCATCGTGGGCGCCCGTCCTGACCAGGCCGACAGTTTCCACGCTCAGGACCCGCATTACAACGCTCGTTCAAACGGTGCCGCCCACGGCGGCGATGTAACCGGTTACGCGCTGGGGCCCAACCAGGAGACCCGTGAATGTTCGTGATCGAAACCATCGTCGCGTTCTGGCTGCTCGGAATGCTGAGCCTCATGGCTCTGCACGATCCGGCCGACTGACTGATTTACCTCCCCCCGAAACAAGGATCCTCCCCATGTGTGACAACGCCCTCGCCCACATGCCTCCCGGCGCCACCGCTCAGGCCGCGGAGGCCCAGGTCCAGGCTTTCGCCGAACATTTGGTCGAAACCCTCAACAACGCCGCCGCCGCCCTGATGCTGTCGATCGGCAAGCGGACCGGCCTGTTCGACGCCCTGGCCTCGGGCGAGACTCTGACCAGCCAGGGCTGGTCGGAGCGCACCGGCCTGGACGAACGCTACGTCCGCGAATGGCTGCACGCCATGACCACAGCCCGCATCATCCAACTGGACGGCACCGACCGGTTCCGCCTGCCGGCCCACGCCGCCGCCTGCCTCGGCCAGGATGCGGCGCTGGGCGACATGTCCGGCATGTTCGAGTTCATCGCCGTGCTCGGCGGGGTCGAAACCCGGATCGTCGACTGTTTTCGCACCGGCGGTGGCGTGCCTTATGAGGCGTTCGATCGCTTTCACGACGTCATGGCCCAGGAAAGCGGCCAGACCGTCCTGCCGGCCCTGGAAGGCGCCATCCTGCCCCTGGCCCCCGGCCTGGTCGCGCGGCTGGAAGCGGGGATCGACGTGCTCGACGTCGGCTGCGGCCTGGGAAGGGCGCTGCTCCAGCTGGCCGCCGCCTATCCGAACAGCCGCTTCACCGGCTACGACATCAGCCAGGAGGCGATCGGCCGCGCCCTCGGCGACGCGGCGAAGGCGGGCCTGCCCAACGTCGATTTCGTGATCCGGGACGCCACCCATATGCGGGACTGGGCCCGTTACGATCTGATCCTGACCTTCGACGCCATCCACGACCAACCGGACCCGGCCGCCGTGCTCGCCGGCATCCGGCGCGCGCTCAGGCCCGGCGGCGTCTATCTGATGCAGGACATCTGGGCCCAGACCGGCGTGGCGAACAACCTCGACCACCCGCTGGGCACCTATCTCTACACCATCTCGACCATGCACTGCATGACGGTGTCCCTGGCCCAGGGTGGCATCGGCCTGGGCACGGCCTGGGGCGACCAGCTGGCCCGCACCATGCTGGCCGAAGCGGGCTTCGGCGACGTGACGACCCACCGCCTGGAGCACGACATCGTCAACGCCTACTACGTCTGTCGCTAAGCCATGAGGGACAGAACAACGCCCGCCGGTTTCCCGGCGGGCGTCTGATCTCCGGCAACCGAGCGGTGGCTTAGGCCGCGACGCTCTGCGAGCCTTCCGACGGGTCGCGCAGGACGTAGCCGCGGCCCCAGACGGTTTCGATGTAGTGTTTGCCGCCCGCCGCCGTCGCCAGCTTCTTGCGCAGCTTGCAGATGAAGACGTCGATGATCTTCAGCTCGGGCTCGTCCATGCCGCCGTACAGGTGGTTGAGGAACATTTCCTTGGTCAGGGTAGTGCCCTTGCGCAGCGAGAGCAGCTCCAGCATCTGATATTCCTTGCCGGTCAGATGCACGCGGTGGCCGTGCACCTCGACCGTCTTGCCGTCCAGGTTCACGGCGATCTCGCCGGTGTGGATGATGGCCTGGGCATGACCCTTCGACCGGCGGACCACGGCGTGGGTGCGGGCGATCAGCTCGTCCTTGTGGAAGGGCTTGGTCATATAGTCGTCGGCGCCGCCGCCGAAGGTCTTGACCTTGGTCTCGATCTCGTGGCTGCCCGACAGGATCATGACCGGGGTGTTGACCTTGCCGACGCGGAGCTGGCGCAGAACCTCGAGGCCGCTCATGTCCGGCAGGTTCAAATCGAGCAGGATGAGGTCGTAGTCATAGATCTTGCCCAGATCGATGCCTTCCTCGCCGAGGTCCGTCGTATAGACGTTGAAGCCCTCGGATTTCAGCATCAGTTCGATGCTTTGCGCCGTGGCGTGATCGTCTTCAATCAGCAGAACACGCATTCATGCCCCTCCAGGCAAAGCTTGACCATTGGACCCGTCCACACGGCCGGGTAACCTTGTTCGAGAGTTAATCTGTCAAAACCTTAAGAACAGTTAACAGCCCGAGCAACGACCCGAATCGTAAGCTGATTTGCGAATCGGCGTCGAGAGTCCGCCGAGTCAACGCCGAGATTTTTTCTCGAAACGGCACAGGGCCCGCCGTCGCCCCTAACCGGGCTCGACGAAACCGGGGACGGTCCTGACGATGCGTCCGGTTCTGACGTGACGTAGGATCATTTTCCTATCGATGCCGGCGGCCGGGCTTAGGTTGGCCGCCGGATCATCGAGGGAGAGATTATCGTGAACCGTTACCGCGTCCCCGTCGCCGAGGAGGATCGTATCCGCGCCGGCCTCGTCGCCCAGCTGGTCGCCCTGCGCACCGGCGTGGCCATCACCATCGATCCGCAGGAGCGGGTCGGCCTGATCGCGAGCCGGGCGCGACGGCTGGCGGTCTATCTGGCTCATGTCGGATACGGCTGGCCTCTGGAGCGGGTCGGGCATGCTTTCGGAGTCAACCGGACGACGGCGTCGATGGCCTGTCGCTGGGCCGAGGACATGCGCGACCGGGCCGATATCGACGGCATGCTGGACCAGCTCGACCAGATGCTGCGCGACCTGACCGAGGCCCCGGCGATCGATCTGGCGGTGGCGGCGTGAGCGCCCTGGTGCAGCGGGCGCGGCGGCAGCTGGGCCAGCCGGGCGCCTGGATCGAGGCGCGGGACGGGGGATATCACCTGCGGCTGGGGCCGGACCGGCGGGCGCGGGTCAGTCTGGTGCTGGACGAGCCGGGGTTCCGGGCGCTGATCGAGACGCCGGGGTTGCGGGCGCGGCCGGGCGGGGGATGGTCGGCGCGACCGGCGATGCGCCCCCTGCCCGCCGCGCCGCCGCCCGGTCGGCCGGGTCAGGTCGAGGGCGTGCGGGCGGTGATGGAGGCGGACGGTCGCACGACGTCGCGCTCGGCCAATCTGGCGCACAGCGCCGTGGCTTGGCTGGCTAGTCGGAAGGATCAGTCGGGGCGGCCCTGGCTGACCCCGGTCGAGGTGGCGGCGGGCGAGCGGCTGACGCTGGACGCGGAACGGGCCCAGGCGGGGCCGTCGATGACCATGCGATGGGACGCCCTGCCCCGCTCCGGCGCCGGATCGTCGGCGCGGGCCGAGCCGACCGATCAGGCATTGGCGGCCGGGCGGCGGCTGGAGGCGGCGCTGGTGGCGGTCGGGCCGAGGCTGCGTCCGTTCCTGGTCAGCGTCTGCGTGCGGGGGTCGGCCCTGGGCGAGGCGGAGCGGGCGCATGGCCTGAGAAAACGGCAGGGGCGGACGATGCTGAAACAGGCCTTGCAGGCGCTGGCGGAGCACTACCGGATCGGTTGAGCGACGGATTTCGCAGTCACTGGCGTTGAACCTGCAACGGAAGCCGGAGAGGTCGTGCCATGCGTCAGTCCCCCGAGGTGATGTCCGCCCTGGCCCTGACCCGGTTCGGTCTGGGGGCGCGGCCGGGAGAGAGCGACCGGCTGGCGGGCGAGCCCACCGTCTGGCTGACCGCCCAGGTCCGGGCCGAGGGCGCGCCCAATCCCGATGAAGCCCTGCCCGGTACGCGCGACCGGCTGGACATGTTCCGGTCCTATCAGCAGGAGCGGAGGCAGCGCCGACGGACCCAGGGTCGGGCCGACCAGCCGTCCACGACCGAGGCGCCGATGGCCGAAGCCCCCATGGCGGACACAGCGGCGGACCCGGCGCAGGCCCGGTTCGACACCGCCCGCATGGCACGCCGCGACCTGCGCCAGGACGTGGGGGCCGAGTTCCTGGCCCGCGCCCGGCATGGGGCGACCACCGAGGCGGGGTTCGCGGAGCGATGGGCCCTGTTCTGGGCCAATACCTTCGCGGTCTCGGCGACCAAATTCCAGACCGGCCTGTTCGCCGGGCCGTTCGAGCGCGAGGCGATCCGGCCCAATGTGTTCGGGTCGTTCGACCGGCTGGTGCTGGCGGCTGAACAGCATCCGGCCATGCTGACCTATCTGGACCAGGCCCAGTCGGTCGGGCCCAACAGCCGCGCCGGACAGCGCCGCAGCGCCGGGCTGAACGAGAACCTGGCGCGGGAAGTCCTGGAGCTACATACGCTGGGAACCGACGGGGGATATGGCCAGGACGACGTGACCGAACTGGCCCGGGCCCTGACCGGCTGGGCCCCGCCGCTGGGGCGCAGCGACACCGAGGCCGCCTTCCAGTTCCGGCCCCAGGTGCATGAGCCGGGCGCGCGCACGGTCCTGGGTGTGACCTATGCCGAGGGCGGTCGCGCTCAGGGCGAGGCGATCCTGCGCGATCTCGCCCGGCATCCGGCGACGGCCAAGCGCGCGGCCCGGCGTATCGCGACCCATTTCGTCTCCGACACCCCGCCGCAGGCCCTGGTCGATCGGCTGGAGCGAACCTGGTTGGACAGCGAGGGCGCGCTGGACCGCGTCGCCCTGGCCCTGATCGCGGCGCCGGAGGCCTGGGATCCCGCGCCGGCCAAGATCAAGACGCCCTATGAATTCGTGATCTCGACCCACCGGGCGCTGGGCACCGCGCCGCAGCAGATCGGCGGCCTGCAGAACCCCCTGACCGAGATGGGCCAGCCGCCCTTCAGCCCGCCCTCGCCCGAGGGCTGGCCCGATACGGCGGCGGACTGGGCCGGGCCCGATGCCCTGGTCAAGCGGCTGGACTGGGCGCGCCAGGTCGGGGCCCGCACCGGCCAGGCCGATCCCGTCGCCGTGGCCCGCGCCGCCCTGGGGCCGCGGCTGGGCGAGCGCACATTGCAGACCGTCCAGCGCGCCGAGAGCCGCGCCGAGGGCATGATCCTGTTTTTGATGTCGCCGGAGTTTCAACGCCGATGAACCCGCATCCCCATATCCGCCGCCGCACCTTCCTGAGCGGCCTGGCCGGCACGGTCGGCCTCAGCCTGGCCTTCGCCGGTCAGACCCGGGCCCAGTCCGCCGCCGGACCTCGGAACAAACTGGTCGTGATCATCGCGCGGGGGGCCATGGACGGCCTGTCGGTCACCGTGCCCCATGCCGACCCGGCCTATGTCGCCCATCGCGGGGCCCTGGCCGTCGCCGCGCCGGACGAGAACGGCGGGGCGCTGGACCTGGTCGAGGGGTTCGGCCTGCATCCGTCATTGACGGGCCTGCATGAATTGCATGGGGCCGGTCAGCTGCGGTTCGCGCCGGCCATCGCCATCCCGGCCCGTATCCGCTCGCATTTCGACGCGCAGGACGTGCTGGAGAACGGCGGCGAGGCCCTACGCGCCGAGAACGACGGCTGGCTGAACCGGGCGCTGGCGGCGGGCGGGTCGCTGAAAGGCCTGTCGATCGGGGCCCAGACGCCGCTGATCCTGCGCGGCGAGGCCCGCACCACCAGCTGGGCACCCGGCGGCGACGTCGGCGGGGACGACCGGGTCGCCTCGCTGTTGCAGGATCTGTATGCGACCGATCCGCTGCTGGGGCCGTCCTTGGCCAGCGGGCTCCAGACCGAGGCTCTGGCCCAGGCGGCGTCGGACGGCACCCGTTTGCGCCGCAACGATGTGTCCGGCCTCGGCCAGGCAGTGGCGCGGCTGATGCAGGGCGATCAGGGGGCCGATGTGGTGGCCCTGTCGCTGGACGGCTGGGACACCCACGCGCGCCAAGCCCCGCAACTGGCGGCGCGGCTGAATCTGATGGATCAGGTGATCGGCGGGCTGAGGACTGGCCTGGCCGAGGACTGGGACCGCACGGTCGTGGTCGTGGCCACCGAGTTCGGCCGCACCGTGCGGGTCAACGGCACCAACGGCACCGACCATGGCACGGGATCGTCGCTGTTGCTGGCCGGTGGGGCACTGAAGTCCGGCGGCCTCATCGGTGACTGGCCGACCCTGGCCGAGAACCGGCTGTTCGAGGGCCGCGACCTGACGCCCACGATGGACGTGCGGTCGGTGTTCAAGGGGGTGCTGCGCGATCACCTGGGCATCGACCGGGCGGCGCTAGATGCGTCGGTCTTCCCCAACAGCGCCGCCGAGGCCCCGACAGTGGACGGCCTAGTTTAGCGCGCGATGAATATAGGTGTAATCCCTCTCCCAGCGGGAGAGAAAGTGTTAAACTCATCGGGCCTTCGCGGGCCTCAACGCCTCTGGCAGGCCGGGCAATAGAAGGTTGAGCGGCCGCCCTGGACGAGGCGGCGGATGACGGGGTGGCGGTCGTCGGTGCGGCAGGGCTGGCCCTCGCGGCCGTAGACATCGAAACGGTGCTGGAAATAGCCCTGGCCGCCCTCGGCATTGGCGAAGTCGCGCAGGGTCGAGCCGCCGGCGACGATGGCTTCATTGAGGACGTCGCGGATGGCGGGGACGAGGCGGTCCAGGCGGGCGCGGCTGACCGATCCGGCGGCCACGCGGGGTGAGATGCGGGCGCGGAACAGGGCCTCGCAGACGTAGATGTTGCCGAGGCCCGCGACGATGCGCTGGTCCAGCAGCATGATCTTGATCGCGGATTTCCGGCCCTTCAGCGCCTGCTCCAGATGGTCGGCGGAGAAGGCGTTGCCGAGCGGCTCGGGGCCCATGGCGGCGAACCAGGGGTGGGTCTCGATAGCGTCGGTGGGGATCAGGCCCATGAAGCCAAAGCGGCGGGCGTCGGCGAAACCGATCCGTGTGGTGGCGTCGCCGGTGACGGCACACAGGCTCATGTGTTCGTGCTTGCCGGCGATGGGGGCGGGTTCCTCGAACACGCCGATCTGGGTGCCGTCCAGGGTGAACCGCCCCGTCATGCCCAGGTGGGTCACCCAGGTTTCGCCGGTCGATAGGGGAAACAACAGGTACTTGGCGCGGCGTTGCAACGTCTGGACGACCGCCCCGTCGAGGCGGGCCACGAACCGGTCCGGGAAAGGGAACCGCAGGTCGGGCCGGTTCTGGCGAACCCGGGTCAGGGTCGCGCCGGCCAGGACGGATTCCAGGCCGCGGCGGACGGTTTCAACCTCGGGAAGTTCGGGCATGGCGCTGCTTTAGGGCGGTCTCGTCCGTGAGGGAACGGTGTGTCTTCCCCCCGCCGCCGAACCACCATGAGACCGAAGCGGAGCCGTGACGGGCACGCCATGCGACTCAGGCAGCAGGGATCATCGACCACCGTGGGGAGACGGACGGTGACGACCCATTCGATTCAGACGGCAGCGGTGCCGCGCCTGGTGACCTGGACGGCCGACCCCTTGCTGGCGCCCCTGGCCGCGACCCTGGTCCTGAGTGTCGTGTTCTGGACGTTTCCGGGGATCGATCTGGCGGTGACCGCCGTGTTTCATCAGCCAGGGCAGGGCTTCGTCCTGGCCCAGGAACCGCTGCTGAAGGCGCTCAGGGCCAGTTCGACCTGGGTGATGGGGACGATGCTGATCGGGGCCCTGGCCGTGCTGGTCCAGCGGGCCGTGACCGGGCGGCTGACCGTGTCGCGTCAGGCGCGGCGGGCGGCGTTCCTGATCGGCGGTCTGGTCGCCGGGCCCGGGCTGCTGGTCAATGGCGTGCTCAAGAGGCTGTCGGGGCGGCCCCGGCCGGTGCATCTGGAAGGCTGGGGCGGAGAGGCGGCCCATGTCCCGGTCTGGCGGATCAGCGACCAGTGCCTGAGCAACTGCTCCTTCGTCTCGGGCGAGGCGTCGTCGGCGGCCTGGATGGTGGCGGTAGCGCTGCTGTTGCCGCCGTCGGTGCGGCGATGGGCGATCGGGCCGGTCGTCGTCTATGCGGTGGCCCTGTCGATGAACAGGCTGGCGTTCGGGGGGCATTTTCTGTCCGACATCCTGCTGTCCTGGAGCCTGACCGCCCTGGTGCTGGGGCTGTTGTGGCGGGGGCTGGTCGAGGCGCCCGTGTCGATGCGACGGCGCGCGCGGGTCCGGGGGCGGGGGCGGCCGGCGCTGGAAGGCGCGGTCTGAAGCACTCGCCCATTGACGGACGGCCCCGGACAGGGTGACCTCCGCCGTTCGGGATAGGAACCCATCGCATGACCACCACGCCTGTCGCGCCGCCCACGGGCAAGCGCATCGAACTGACCCTGCGCGCGCTGGTGCTGGGCTGTATCCTGGCGGTGATCTTCACGGCGGCGAACACCTATCTGGGGCTGCTGGTGGGGCTGACCTTCGCCTCGGCGATCCCGGCGGCGGTGATCTCGATGGCGCTGCTGCGGGCGTTCAAGTCCTCGACCATCTGGGAGAACATGACCGTCCAGACGGTCGCCTCGGTCGGCGGGGCGATGAGCGCGATCATCTTCGTCCTGCCCGGACTGGTCATGATCGGCTGGTGGACCGGGTTCCCATTCTGGCAGTCGGTGGCGATCTGCGGCCTGGGCGGCATCCTTGGGGTCACCTTCTCGATCCCGCTGCGCCGGGCGCTGGTCGTCAACGGCGGCCTGCCCTACCCGGAAGGCCGCGCCGCCGCCGAGGTGCTGAAGGTCGGGTCGCGCGGGGCGGAACAGTCGGCCTCGGCCGTGCGCGAGAACAAGGAAGGCCTGTGGGTCGTGATCGTGGCGGCCATCGCCGCGGCCGGATACGGCTTCCTGGCCAAGGCACGGGTTTTCGCAGAGGAGACGACGGCCTTCTTCACCGTCGGCACGCCCTATGGCACCGGCGCCACGGGCATCGGCATCGGCATGCAGTTCGCCCTGCTGGGCGCCGGCCATCTGATCGGGCTGGCGGTCGGTCTGGCCCAGCTGTTCGGCCTGTTGGTGGCCTGGGGCATCGCGGTGCCCGTCATGACGGCCATGCAGGCTACGCCCGGCGGGGCTGAGGAAGCGGCCATGGGCGTCTGGTCGCAACAGGTGCGGTTCATGGGCGCGGGCGTGATCGGGGTGGCGGCGGTCTGGACGCTGATGAAGCTGGCGGGGCCGCTGGTCGGCGGTCTGACCTCGGCGCTGGCGGCGCAGTCGCGGCGGTCGTCGGGCCAGGCGCTGGACCTGACCGAGCAGGACATTCCGATCAAATGGGTCGGCGGCGTGTCGGTGGCCTGTCTGGTCGGGATCGCGGCCCTGCTGGCCTGGTTCGCCAACAGCGTGCCGTCGCTGGCCGGATCGTCGGCGCTGCTGGTGATCGGCGGGCTGATCTATGTGGTGGTGATCGGCTTCGCGGTGGCGGCGATCTGTGGATACATGGCCGGCCTGATCGGGTCGTCCAACAGCCCGGTGTCGGGCGTGGGCATCCTGGCCATCGTGATCGCGTCGCTGCTGATGCTGGCGGTGATGGCGCTCGCCGGCGTGCCGGGCGATCCGGGGGTGATCGCCTTCGCCCTGGTGGTCACGGCCATCGTCTTCGCCGTGGCTGTGATCGCCAACGACAATCTGCAGGACCTCAAGACCGGCCAGCTGGTTGAAGCCACGCCCTGGCGGCAACAGACGGCCCTGATCGTCGGCGTGATCGCCGGGGCCATGGTCATTCCGCTGATCCTGGACCTTTTGAACTCGGCCTATGGCTTCGTCGGCGGACCGCCGGCCCAGGTCTCGGGCACCGAGCCCCTGCCCGCGCCTCAGGCGACGCTCATTTCGGCCTTGGCGCGAGGCGTCATCGGTGGCGATCTGCGCTGGGACCTGATCGGGATCGGGGCCGTAATCGGGGTGGCGGTGATCATCCTGGACGCGGTGCTGTCCAGGACCACCAACGGCCGGATGAAACTGCCGCCGCTGGCGGTGGGGATCGGCTTCTATCTGCCCGCCGCCGTGACCTCGATGCTGGTGATCGGGGCGGTTTGCGGCTGGCTGTACGACAAGGCGTCGGACAAGACCGCCCAGGCCGAGGTGGCCAAGCGGATGGGCGTTCTGCTGGCGTCCGGCCTGATCGTGGGCGAGAGCCTCTTGGGCGTCACCACCGCCGGGATCGTGGTCGCGACCGACAACGGCTCGCCCTATGCCCTGTTGCCCGAAGGCTCGGCCTGGCCGGCGATGTGGGCGGGACTGGTGGCCTTCGCGATCGTCGCGTTCGGCCTCTATGCCTGGACCCGCAGCCGCGCGGCCAAGGTGTGACGCGGGGCCGGACCATGCGACACTCGACCGCGTGGAACCGGGGGCGCCGGGATTCGCTTGAATCCAGAGCCCGACGGACCGATATTACATGTAACGCAGGGCCGTTTGGGCCCTATGGGAGAGTGACTTCGCCATGAGCGACTTCAGAAACGGATATGCGACCCGCGCCCCGGCCCAGGCCGACATGGCCGTGGACGCCGGACTGCGCGGCTTCATGCTGGGCGTCTACAACAAGCTGGCGATCGGCCTCGTCGTGGCCGGCGTGCTGGCCTACATCACCGGCAACGTGCCGGCGGTGCAGGAACTGCTGTTCGTGCGCCAGCCGGACGGGCGGGTCGGCCTGACCCTGCTGGGCATTATCGTCCAATTCTCGCCCATCGTCATGCTGTTCGGCTCGATGTTCTTCATGAAGAACCCGACCGCGCGCGGGGTGAACCTGCTGTACTGGGCCGTCGTGGCCACGATCGGCGCGGGTCTGGGCCTGCTGTTCCTGCGCTATACGGACGGCTCGCTGGCCTCGACCTTCTTCATCACCGCCGCCTCGTTCGGCGCGCTGAGCCTGGTCGGCTATACGACCAAGAAGGATCTGACAGGCATGGGGACGTTCCTGATCATGGGGGTGATCGGCCTGATCATCGCCTCGATCGTCAACATCTTCCTGCAGTCGGGAACCTTCTATCTGATCATCAGCGGGCTGGGCGTGCTGATCTTCGCGGGCCTGATCGCCTATGACACCCAGCGTCTGAAGATGACCTACTACCAGCTGGGCGGCGACCAGCAGGCGATGAGCGTGGCGACGGGCTTCGGCGCTCTGGGCCTGTTCATCAATTTCGTGAACCTGTTCCAGTTCCTGCTGGCCTTCACCGGCAGCCGCGAATAGGCGCAGCGACCTCGAGACGACCAAGGGCCCCGGTGGAAACGCCGGGGCCTTTTTTGTGGGCGGTCAGGCGGCCTGTTCGGCCGGATCAGCCTCATCGCCCGCCAGGACCTGGCTGAGCGCGCCCAGCAGGGACGGCGGGGTCAGGGGCTTGGACACGAAATAGGTCATGCCGGCGGCCATGCAGGCGGCGATGTCGTCGGGCGCGGTATCGGCGGTGACGGCGATGACCGGGGTTTTCGCATTCGGGCCAGAGCCTGCGCGCAGCCGACGGGTGGTCTCGCGCCCGTCCAGTTCGGGCATCCGAACGTCCATGAAAATGACGTCGAAGGCGTCGGTATCGCACAGCGTCAAGGCCGCCAGGCCGTCCGCCGCGCTGGCGATGTCGCAGCCCAACGGGGTCAGGATCAGCTCGACCGCGCGGCGATTGATGTCGTGGTCATCGACCACCAGCACGCGCAGGGGCCGGTCCTCGGGATGCTCGTCGGCGTCCGGCAGGGTGTCGATGACCGGCGACGGGTCGGGCTCCACAGGGGCGGGCGGCGGCGTAACGGGAAATGGGGCGGCGGGGCTGAGGGTGCGCACGATCATTCCGCGATCGGCTCGGCCCGCGGTCCGGTCGATGGCGGGACGCTGGCTTTCGGCGGCCTGAAGCACCAGCGACAGCGTGAAGGTGGCCCCCTGCCCCGGCTGGCTGCGCGCCGTCAGACGCCCACCCATCAACTGGACCAGATCGCGGCTGATCGACAGGCCCAGGCCGGTGCCGCCATGGCGCGCACTGATGCCGTCGGCGGTCTGGTCGAAGGGGGTGAACAGGCGGCTCAGCTGGGTCTCGGTCATGCCGGGTCCGGTGTCGGCGACCTCGATCAGAAGGGCGTGGCCGCTCGGCTCCTCGGCCCAGCCGCGCAGGCGCAGGGTAATCGTGCCCGTCTCGGTGAATTTCAGGGCGTTGGACAGCAGGTTGTTCAGCACCTGGCGCAGGCGCATGGCGTCGCCGCGTACCCAGGCGGGTACGGAACGGGCCCCCTCGACGCGGATGGTCAGACCCTTGGCACGGACCGGGCCCTGCCACAGCCGCACGGTCTGGGCCATCAGGGCGCGCAGGTCGAAATCGGCCTCGTCGACCGTCATCCGCCCGGCGTTCAGCTTGGAATGGTCCAGCAGGTCGTCGAGCAGGGCCTTCATCATGTGACCGGCATCGGTGATCAGGGCGGCATGGCTGCGTGAGGTGGTGTCGGCGCCCGAGCGCTCCAGTTCCGCGGCGCCGGCCAGGATGGCGCTGATCGGGGTGCGCAGGTCGTGACCGACGGCGGCCAGGAAGGCGGTGCGGCTGGCCATGGCAGCCTCGGCCTCGGCCTGGCGGGCCTCGGCCTGGAGCCGAGACGCGGCTTCGGCCCGGCTGGCCCGGGTCATCCGTTGCCAGGTGCTGAGGCAATAGGCGCCGAACACGCCGATCGAGATGGCCGCCGCGGTGACAAAGGTCGGCTCGGCGCCGAACCGCATCATGAACAGGGGCTGGGCGGCGAGATAGGCGAACTGCGGCGCGATGGTGATGGCCAGGACGCGGCGCGACGAGGGCGAATTGACCACGGCATAGATGGCACCCGAGGCCAGCAGGATGGCCGCGCAGACCCCGCCCATCGCCCCGCCCATCAGCCACAGCGGCACCGACAGGATGCCGAAGGCCGCGGCGTTGACGAACAGCATGATCCCGCCAACGGCCGAGCGGAGCGGGTCCATCCGCTCGGTCCGCCCGCTGTTGATCGGGGCGAAAACCCACAGGTCCAGCAGCTGGATCACGAAATAGACGGCGACCCAGCCGACGCTCAGCGACCAGCCGAACACCGGACTGAACACGAGCGCCGTCGCGGCCCCCATGAACAGCCGCTGCGTCAGGGCGCGACGGCGCTGCCGGATGGCCGGGGCCCAACAATTTGCAGACTGATCTCTTGCGTCCGCCATGCGGTCCTCGGCGACCGGACGCAATGCGCCCCTTGGTAACCGACAGATGTCGCAGACTTGCCCTAACGCACCGTCAACGTGGCGTGATCAAGCGGTGCCGACGGCGTCCGAAACCGTCACAAAGCCGTCGGCGCGGAGGCGCGCGGCGAGGTCGCGCCTGATCCGCCCGATCAGGCCGGGGCCCTGGTAGATCAAGGCCGAATAGAGCTGGACCGCACAGGCCCCCAGGCGGATGCGGTCATAGGCGTCAGCCCCGGAGCCGATCCCGCCGACAGCGATCAGCGGCAGGCGACCCTGCGCCGCTTCCGTCGCCTGAACCAGGGCTCGTCGCGCGATCGGGGCCAAGGGTGCGCCGGACAGGCCGCCGACCTCCGACGCCTGGGCGGACCTGAGGTCTGCGGGGCGTTCCAGCGTGGTGTTTGAGACGATCAGGGCGTCGATCCGATGAGCCATGGCGGCCTCGACGATCTCGCCGATCTCGGCAGGGATGAGGTCGGGCGCGATCTTCAGGAAGACGGGCACGCCGTTCGGTCGCGCCTCGGCGACGCGGCCCAGCAGGTCGTCCAGGGCGTCGCGGCTCTGGAGCGCGCGCAGGCCCGGCGTGTTCGGCGAGGAAATGTTGACGGTGAAATAGTCGCAGGTGCCGGCCAGCGCCTTGAGGCCCGTGGCATAGTCGGCGGCGCGGTCCTCAGTGTCCTTGTTGGCCCCCAGATTGGCCCCGACCGGCGGGCCGGGACGGCGCGCGGCCAGGTTGGCGCGGAAGGCGTTCAGCCCGGCGTTGTTGAAGCCCATGCGGTTGATGATCGCCTGATCCTCGGCCAGACGGAACAGGCGGGGTTTGGGATTTCCCGGCTGTGGGCGCGGGGTGACCGAGCCGCATTCTACGAAGCCGAAACCGAGGCGCGACAGGCCGATGATGGCCTGACCGTTCTTGTCCAGACCGGCGGCCAGGCCGATCGGGTTGGACAGGGCCAGACCCGCCAGGTGGGTGGCCAGGACGGGGTCGTCGTGTCCGACCGCCACAACACCCGGGAACTTCAGCGCGCGGATGGCAAGGCTGTGGGCCGTCTCGGGATCGATCCGGCGCAGCAGGGCCGCTCCGAAGTCCGACAGAGCCATCAGCCCTCGGCCTCGACGACGGTGCCGTCGGCGGTGACGGCGATCGACCGTTGCCCCGTCACGGCGGAGATCGGCAGGGCGGCGTAGAGATGCGGAAACAGGTCGCCGCCGCGCGACGGCTCCCACACCAGATCGTCATCCACAGTGCCCAGATCGACGATCAGCACCACCAGATCGGACTGGCCGCGATAGTGTTTGCTCAGCGTCTCGGGCAGTTGCGCCTCGGTGGACATGTGGATGTAGCCGTCGGCCAGATCGACCGCCGAGCCTTCGTAGCGACCTTCGGCACGGGCCCGGGTCCAGTCCGCGCGGCTCATGACCTTGAAGGCGACGGCGGGCCGGGTCATTCGTCGGCCCCGCCGCCGAAGGTCTTGGGCGTCAGGAAGCCGTCGTAGGCACAGCGGCCGGCGACATCGATCTCGAACACCGCCGCGGCGCCGGTCGGGAAGCCTCCGGCTATCCGGTCCAGGATGGCGGGCGAGGCGGCGCTTTCGACTAGATACTCATGGGCCAGAAGCTGGATGCCGGGATTGTGGGCCAGGATCATCAGACATCCCGCCGCCTCTTCCGACGCCTCAACGAACGCGCGGATCCCGTCGGGGGTGGCGTTGTAGAGGCGCGGCTCGATCCGCACCTCGACGTCGCCGAACACCTCATGCAGTTCGTCCCAGGTCTGGTGCGTGCGCACCGCGTCGGACACCAGGGCCAGGTCGGGACGCAGCCCACGCTCGGCCAGCACCCGGCCCATCAGGATCGCGTCGGCCCGGCCCCGCTCGGTCAGGGCCCGCGCGTGGTCGCCCCCGGATGCGGCGGCGCGTTCGGTCTTGGCGTGGCGCATCAGGATCAGACGGTGCATGGCCGCCGCTTTAGAGCGGTTTGTGCGGCGCATCCAGAGCGGTATTGCCGATCGGTCGCGTGGCCGGCTGGGGTGCCAGGCCCGGCACCGCCGCGCGCACCCGCTGGGCCAGGCCGCCGGGGCGGATGCGGGCATAGGCCAGCCGCGTCGCCTCCAGCAGGATCACGCCCGCCGTGCCCGGGGCGATGCGGCGCCCGATCTGTTCGATGCCCTCGGCCATGCCGAGCAGGGGCGTCCAGGGCGGGGTATAGAGGGTCTGGGACCAGGCGGTGGGTTCCAGCCCAACCTCGCGCACCAGCCGCTCCAGCTGGCCGCGCGTGAAGGGACGGCCGTGGCCGAACGGGGTCTGTTCGGCCCGGGCCCACAGCCCGCCCCGCGCCGCGACCGCCAGGATCATCCGCCCCGCCGGGGACAGGGCGCGCACGGCCTCGGTCAGCAGCGCCGTGGGGTCATCGGCCTCTTCCAGGGCGTGGATCATCAGGATGCGGTCGAACGACCCCGCCGCGAAGGGCAGACGGCGATCGTCGATCAGCAGGGTGCGGTTGAGACCGACGGCGGGCCAGGTCTCGACTCCCTGGCCACCCGGCATGGCGGCGACAATGCGGCGCGCGCCGACGAAGGCGTCCAGCCATGGCGTCGCATAGCCGATCCCGAGCACGTCGCAGTTGACGGCCTCGCCCCAGGCATCCTCGAACCGGCGGGCCAGCAGCCGCCGGGCCAGAGCGCCGGTGGGCTCGCCATAGAAGGTGCGAAGATCGTCGATGCCGCGCCGCATGGGATGACTATATGGGCAATGGGCGGTTTCGTCGCCCGCCATGAGGAGGCTTGGATGCCGCTGACGGTCCATTTGTTTCCCTGCCTGACCGACAACTACGGCTTTCTGATCCGCGATGCGGCGACGGGGGATGTGGCCTGTATCGACACGCCCGAGGCGGATCGGGTGCTAGCCGAGCTGGAGGGGCTGGGCTGGGGGCGGCTGGACCTGATCCTGAACACCCACTGGCACCCTGATCACACCCAGGGCAACGCCGCCGTCCAGGCTGCGACCGGGGCCCGGATCGTCGGTCCGGCGGAGGTCGCCCGCGCCGCGCCGCTGGACCAGATCGTGGCCGGCGGGGACGCGGTGACGTTGGGCCAGACGACGTTCGAGGTCGCGGACACGCCGGGCCATACGCTGGGCCACATCGTCTATCGCTCGGTGGAGGACGACATCGCCTTCGTCGGCGACACCCTGTTCCCGCTGGGCTGCGGAAGGCTTTTCGAGGGCACGCCGGAGCAGATGTTCGACAGCCTGCGGACCCTCGCCGCCTGGCCCGAGGCGACGATGTTGTATGGAGCGCACGAATACACCGCCGCCAATGCGCGGTTCGCCCTGAGTCTCAGCGACGATCCGGCGCTAGCCGCCCATGCGGCCGCGATCTTCGCGACGAGAGAGGCCGGGCAGCCGACGGTTCCGACGACCGTGGGGGTGGAAAAGCGGTTCAATCCGTTTCTGACGGCGGAAAGCGCGGCCGAGTTCGCGGAGCGGCGAGCGGCCAAGGACGGGTTTCGGGGCTAGAGCCTTCGTCGGCTGAGTTGCGAGGCCTGACTCCTCTTTCCGTTCATCCCCGCGAAAGCGGGGACCCAGTGCTTTGGGCGAAGTGTGAAAAACGGCAGACGGCGGTTATCCCGCGCACCTCGTTTTCACAAAAGAACTGGGTCCCCGCTTTCGCGGGGATGAGCGGAACAGAGTGGGCGATGAAGTTCTAGAGACCCTCGCTGAGATCGAATACAGACCTTGGGCCTATCGAGCCTCGTCGAAGGCCTGGATCACGCGGGACGAGGACGGGCGGCCCTCGATGCCGCGATCGGGATCGACCACGATGCGCAGGTCGCCGCCGCGATAGCGGACTGACATCGCGTTGCCCTCCACGATGGTGATGCTGCGCAGGCGGGAGAGCTGGTCGCGGCGCGTGGCCGAGCGGGCCATACGCAGAACCGCGTCGGTGGAGATGACCAGGGCTTCGACGCAAAGCTGTTCGGAGCGGTCGCCGGACAGGTTGATCTCGACGATCCGGCCCAGTGCCCGGGTGACCATGGCGCTGCGGGTCTGCATCAGGTTGAACAGCTGAACCGGGCCCAGCGCGGGCTGGGTCAGGGCCGGGGCGGGGCCGGTGACCGAGGCGGGCGTGCCGTTCGGCGCGGCGACGGTGTACAGGGTCACCCCACCCTCGGGCGTCACCCGCAGGACCTGAGCGCCCTGGTCGTTGCGATAGATGGTGTCGCCGCGCGGGGCCGGGGTCGGGCGCAGGGCCCAGGTTTCCTGACGCCGCTCGAACCGGAACAGGGGACGGCTGCCCGAGCGATCGAAGATGAAATTCTCGCCCGATTCAGCGACGTAGCGACCGGACTCCGGCAGGGTGCGCGTGGTGGCCCGACCGAGCAGCGAGCGGCTTTGTTCGGCCTGGGCGTTGCTCCGCTGCTGGGCGTGCGCCGACGACGGGACGGCGACCAGCGCGACGGCCATGGCGACGAACGCCATCGCCGCCGGGGCCGGCGTCATCGCCGTCATCACCCTGGGCCTCGCAATCATGGGATTACCGGTGCCGTCTCACCTCGGCGGATTTTAGGCGGCGGCGGGGTCAGCCGACCAGATACTGACCGCCGTTCAGCGACAGGGTACAGCCTGTGACATATCCGGCACGCTCGCCGCACAGCCAGGACACCATGTCGGCGATCTCCTCGCCCTTGCCCAGGCGACCGACGGGGATCTGGGCGATGATGGAATCCAGCACCTTCTGGTCCATGGCCCCGACCATTTCCGTGTCGATATAGCCGGGCGCGATACAGTTGACCGTCACGCCTTTGCGAGCGTTTTCAAGGGCCAGCGCCTTGGTAAAGCCGATCATCCCGGCCTTGGCGGCGGAATAGTTGGTCTGGCCGATCTGGCCCTTCTGGCCGTTGATCGAGCTGATGTTGACGATGCGGCCGTGGCCGCGGTCGCGCATGCCGGTGATCACCTGCCGTGTCATGTTGAACACACTGTCCATATTGACGCGGATCACGTCGGACCACTGGTCGTGGCTCATCTTGTGAAAGAAGCCGTCGCGGGTGATGCCGGCGTTGTTGACCAGGACGTCGATCGGACCCAGCTCGGCCTCGACCTCCTTCACGGCCCGTTCGCAGTCCTCGAACGACCCGACATTGCCCTTGACCACCATGACGCCCAGCTCGCGGGCCGTGGCCTCGGCGGCTTCGGTGTTGCCGGAATAGCCGGCGGCGACGGACAGGCCGTCTTCCTTCAGCCGCTGGACGATCGCCTTGCCGATGCCGCGGGTTCCCCCCGTGACCAGAGCCACTCGTGCCATGTGCGCTTCCCTTTGTTTCCAGATGCGACGGCGCCTGCGTGGACGCCGTCTGCCTCGTGTTTACGCATTAACGCCTGGAGCGTTGCAGGCAAGGGTGGAACGGACCGCGTGTCTGTTGCGGACGAATCCTGTTTTGCGAGTGGATGTCCCCCCAGAAGTCTGCATAAGGACAGCCGTTGACCGAACGCCGGAGCGATCCCATCGACGTGCCGACCGCCACGCCTTCCCCTGCCCTGCCTTCGAGCCTCGGCCGTGGCCTGTTGCTGGTCCTGGCGATCGGTCATTTCGCGGCGGTGGTGGTGCGGGGCCTGCCCAGCGTGGCCGCGACCGATCTGCAGGCGGAGTTCGGGCTGGACGATGCGGCGTTCGGCCTGTTGCACGGCCCGGCCTATGTGGTGGCCAATGTGATCGGGGTGGTGGTCGCGGCCGCCTTCATTGATCGGGTGGACCGGTATCGGACCATGGCCGTGTGCATTCTCGTTTGGACCGTCGGCGCGGTCGGATTCGCCCTGGCCACGACGGTCGAGGGGCTGGTCGTCGCGCGGATCGTGGTGGGCCTGGGCCAGGCGGCCTTCGCGCCGTGCGCCGCCTCCCTGATCATCGACCGCAGCCGCGGCGGGTTCGCCGGGTCGCTGTCCTGGCTGACGGGTGGGTCGGCCCTGGGGCGCAGCGCCGGGATCATGCTGGCCGGAGCCCTGCTGGCCCTGATGGCGACGCCCATGATGGCCCGGGGCCTGGAGGACTGGCGCGCGGTCTGTCTGATGATGGCCGTGCCCGCGCTGATCCTGGCCGCGATCCTGATACGATACCGGGAACAGCGTGCCGTCACCACGGCCGGCGGGAGCCTGGTCCAGACCGCGGCCTGGTGCTGGTCGCGGCGGGCGGTTCTGATGCCCCTCGTGCTGGCGGCGGGCGCGGTGATCCTGCTGGGTCATGCCACGACGGCCTGGATGCCGTCGCTGTTCCAGCGGCTGTTCGACCTGTCGCCCGGTCGGGCCGCCCTGGCCGCTGGCAGCACCATCCTGGTCGGCGCGCCGCTGGGGCATTTCGTCGGCGGGCGGGTGCTGGACCGCTGGATGGCGAAGGGCCGGTCGGCGATCCAGGTGGTGATGGCCAGCCTGGTCGTGGCGGCGGGGTTCGGCGGGATGCTGGGTGTCAGCCCGACGCTGGGGGTGGCCTGGCTGGCGGGAACCGGGGTCGCGTTCGGATTGGGGGTCGGGTCGCTGGCGGCGCTCGTCGCCTTCCAGCCGGTGACGCCGCCCGAGCGACGCGGCGCGGTGACGGCCCTGTTCTTCGCCACCGTCGGACTGATCGGCATGGGACTGGGGCCGCCGCTGGTCGGGGTGGTCAGCGACCGGGCGTTCGGGGCGGGCGCGGGGCTGGGGCCGGCGGTGGCGGTGGTGATCGTGGGCGTGGCGCTGACCGGGGCCTTGATCGCCCGGCTGGCGACGCCGCACTGGACCCGGCTGGAGCGTCAGGCGGTGGCCGGTGGTTGAGACCTTCGCCTTCTCGGGCCGGGGCCTGGACGAGGCCAAGGCATTTCGCCTGTACCGGGCGCTCTACGCCGGCGGGGCCGATGTGGAGCGGCTGGACGGGCCGCTGGTGACCGAGGTGCGGTCCTGGCGCCTGGACCGAATCTTGATGTTCGATCGGGTGCTGGCCGGGGTCGGCCACAGCCGGCCGGAGCCGCGCGTTCGCGACGATGGCTTTTCCCATTTCACCGTGACCCTGGTTCGCGACGGCCTGCTGGAGGGCAGTCGGGCCAGCGGGTTCGACCGCGCCGAGCCGGGCCAGGTCGTGCTGCAGGACATGCGCCGGCCGACACGGACGCTGAACCGCTCGGTGTCCATGCTGACCGCCAGCGTCGCGCGCGACCTGATCGAGGCGGCGGCCGGATCGGCGACCGGTCTGCACGGACGGGTGCTGGACGCGCGGGAAGCCGGGCTGTTCGGCGACTATATGCGATCGCTGGCGACGCGGGCGCCGGATCTCCACGCCGACGCTGGCGCGTCGGTGTCCCGGGTGTTCGTCGATCTGCTGTCCCTGGCGCTCAAGCCGACCACCGGCGCCGCGCGCGCGGCTCAGGCGCGGGACGCCTTCGCCAAGCGCGAGGTGTTGCAGCGCCATATCGATGGGCGGCTGGAAGACCCCAATCTGTCGGCGGCCACGATCGTTCAGGCCACGGGCGTGTCGCGCGCCACCCTGTACCGGGTGATGGAGCCGCACGGGGGGGTCGCTCGCTTCATCGCCGCGCGGCGGATCGCCCGGGTGCGGGCCATGCTCGACGGCTCGGATGATGCGCCGGCCCTGGCCGAACTGGCCGACCGGTTCGCCTTTTCCAGCCCGTCGCGGCTGACCAAGAAATTCACCGAGGTCCTGGGCCTGTCACCGGCCGCCTACCGCCGCACGGTGCGCGACCCGGACCAGGCCATCGAGACCCTGCGCCAGCGATGGGCGGCCTGGATGATCGAGGTCCGCTAGGGCTCGCGGCGATCCCGCTTGGCCAGGACGCGCAGACGCAGCGCGTTCAGCTTGATGAAGCCGGCCGCGTCGTTGTGGTCATAGGCCTGGACGCCCTCCTCGAAGGTGACCAGGTCCTGGTCGTACAGGCTGAACGGGCTCTCACGACCGATGACGGTGACATTGCCCTTGTAGAGCTTGATGCGGACGGTGCCCGACACCTTCTGCTGGCTGTGGTCGATGGCCGCCTGGAGCATCTCGCGCTCGGGGGCGAACCAGAAGCCGTTGTAGATCATCTGGGCGTATTTGACCGCCAGTTCGTCCTTCAGATGCATGGCCCCGCGATCCAGGGTGATGGACTCCATGCCCCGGTGGGCGGCGAGCAGGATGGTGCCGCCCGGCGTCTCATAGACCCCGCGCGACTTCATGCCGACGTAGCGGTTCTCGACCAGGTCCAGTCGGCCGACGCCGTTGTCGTGACCCAGTTCGTTGAGCTTGGTCAGGATGGTGGCGGGCGACATCGCCATGCCATCTATGGCGACCGCGTCGCCCTTTTCAAAGGCTATCGTGAAGACGTGCGGGGTGTCCGGCGCATCCTCCGGGCTGATCGTGCGCTGGTGGACGAATTCGGGGGCCTCGATGGCGGGGTCTTCCAGCACCTTGCCCTCCGACGAGGAGTGCAGAAGATTGGCATCCACGCTGAAAGGGGCCTCGCCGCGCTTGTCCTTGGCGATGGGGATCTGGTTCTGCTCGGCGAATTCCAGCAGGGCCTCGCGGCTGCGGTATTGCCATTCGCGCCACGGGGCGATGACACGGATGTCGGGCTCCAGCGCATAGTAGCCCAGCTCGAACCGGACCTGGTCGTTGCCCTTGCCGGTCGCGCCGTGACAGACGGCGTCGGCCCCGACCATCCGGGCGATCTCGATCTGGCGCTTGGCGATCAGGGGGCGGGCGATCGAGGTGCCCAGCAGATACTGGCCCTCGTACAGCGCGTTGGCGCGGAACATCGGGAAGACGAAGTCGCGCACGAACTCCTCGCGCAGATCGTCGATGAAGATGTTCTCGGGCTTGATGCCCATCTTCAGGGCCTTTTCGCGGGCGGGTGCCAGTTCCTCTCCCTGGCCCAGGTCGGCGGTGAAGGTCACGACCTCGGCGCCGTACTCGGTCTGGAGCCATTTCAGGATGATCGAGGTGTCCAGCCCGCCGGAATAGGCGAGGACGACCTTCTTGGGCGTGCTGTCGGAGGCTTTTGACATGGCGGCATCCTGTCTGGCGAACGCGGGGAGGCGTGCGCCGCGCATAAACGGCCAAGTCGCCCGCGATGCAAGGGCGCGATTGGGGCGCGACGCTTGCGGACCGGCGGCCGATTGGGTTGAAGGCGGCATGGCCCAGATCACCGTCCTGACCCCCGACCCGAACGACCCCTCATACGCCGGACAATGGCCGGAGGTTCTGGCGCGGCTGGACCGCACCCTGGCCGGGGGCGGGCATCGGCTGACGCCCACGCCATGGACCGACCATGTCGCGACCGCCGACGGCCTGATGGCGGCCGATCTGGTGCTGCCGGTCATCGCCTGGGGCTATCATCGGCGGCATTCGGACTGGCTGACGGCCACCCGGCGCTGGGCCGAGGCCGGGGTACGGATGGTCAATCCGCCGTCGGTGCTGGGGTGGAATTCGGACAAGGCCTATCTGGCCCGGTTGGCCGAGGGCGGCGTGCCGATCCCGCCGACGATCTGGACCGACGGCGTGACCAAGGCTCAGGTCGATGTTGCCTTCCGCGCCTTCGGCACGGACCGAATCGTGGTCAAGCCGACGGTATCGGCGGGGGCTTTCCGCACCCTTCGCCTGTCACCCAGCGAGGTCCTGATCGACCCACCGACCGGGCCGGCGATGATCCAGCCCTATCTGCCGACCATCGAGACCGAGGGCGAGACGTCGCTCTTGTTCTTCGGCGGCAAGTTCAGCCATGCCGTCAACAAGCGGCCGGTGCCGGGCGACTTCCGCATCCAGGTCCAGTTCGGGGGACGGTACCGGTCGGTCGAGCCATCCGAAGCCGCGCTGGCCGTGGCAGAGCGAGTGCTGGCGGCCGTCGATGAGCCGCTGCTGTATGCCCGCATCGACCTCGCGCCGGACGCCGGCGGGCAGTGGTTGCTGATGGAGGCCGAACTGATCGAACCGGACTTCTATCTGGCGAACGATCCGAGGAGGGGTGCAGGGCTCGTCGAAGCGGTCGAAGCTTTCGCGGCTGGGTGACGACATGTCTCCCTCCCCTTCGGGGGAGGGAGAAGGGTCAGACCAGCGCCGTCATCCCCGCCCGCGACGGGCACAGGTCGCTGATTACGCACCCCGCGCAGTTCGGCCTGCGCGCCGTGCAGGTATAGCGTCCGTGCAGGATCAGCCAGTGGTGGGCCTTGGGCAGCCAGGCTTCGGGGACGACGCGGTGGAGTTGATCCTCGACCTTGTCGGCGGTGGCAGCGTTGGCCAGGCCCAGGCGGTGGGAGACGCGGAACACGTGGGTGTCCACGGCGATGGCGGGCTCGATGCCCAGTTCGTTCAGGACCACGCTGGCGGTCTTGCGGCCGACGCCGGGCAGGGCCTGGAGGTCGGCGCGGTTCAGGGGGACGACGCCGCCGTGCTTCTCCAGCACGATGCGGCTGAGCGCGATGACGTTCCTGGCCTTGCCGCGATACAGGCCGATCGAGGCGATGAAGGGGATCAGGCCTTCCTCGCCGAGCGCCAGCATCTTTTCCGGCGTGTCGGCCACGGCGAACAGCCGGTCGGTGGCCTTGTTGACGCTGACGTCGGTGGCCTGGGCAGACAGGGCGACGGCGACGACCAGGGTGTAGGGGTCCTGGAAGGTCAGTTCGGTCTTCGGCTGGGGCATGACGGCGGCCAGGCGGGCGAAAATCGCCTCCACCCGCTCCTCGTCCGGCGGCCAGCCGAGGTGGGGCACGGGCGCGCCAGTCATGATGGTGGACCGTTTGCGCACCGTGGGAACCGCCACGGCCCCACGCTTCGTCACGCCCTGTTTCGCCGCCCGCGCCATGGTCTCCCTTTGGACGGCGCGGCGACGATCGACAAGCCGCCGGCTTGGCGCGACGGCCGCATCGGCCTAAGTCCCCCACCAGTCCCCAAGGAGCGTGCGCATGCTGATCCCCTTCTCCTCCTGGCCCGAGATCGACGAACGGGTGAAGACCAACAAGGCCGTGGTGGTGCCGATCGGCTCGAACGAACAGCACGGGCCGACGGGGCTTCTCGGCACCGACTGGCTGTGCCCGGAGATCATCGCCCATGCGGCGGAAAAGGCCGATCCGAACCTGACCGTGGCGCCCACTTTCAACATCGGCATGGCCCAGCATCACCTGGCATTCGCGGGCACGATCAGCCTGCGTCCCACCACCTTCATGGCCGCGATCACCGACTGGGTGTCGTCCCTGAGCCGGCACGGGTTCGAGCGCATCTATTTCCTGAACGGCCATGGCGGAAACGTCGCCACGATCGAGGCGACCTTCTCGGAAATCTATGCCGAATGGTCGTTCGTCGAGGAACGGCCGCCCTTCGTGCTGAAACTCAGGAACTGGTGGGACCTGCCGGGCGTGAACAGCCTTTGCTACTCCATGTTTCCGACCGGCCACGGCATGCATGCGACCCCATCGGAAATCGCGGTGACCCAGGCGGCCTATCCCGACCGGATCAAGACGGCGGACTATGCGCCGAAGATCGCGCCGTCGGGGCCAATCCTGGACGCCCTGGACTATCGTGCCCGCTTCCCGGACGGCCGGATCGGCTCGGATCCGGGTCAGGCCTCACCCGAGAAGGGACAGACGATCATTGATGCGGCGGTGCCGGCCCTGCTGAAGGATGTCGCCGCCTTCGCCGATGACGCCTTGCCCGCCGCGTGATTGAGGCCCAAGGCTGACCCATGACCCAGTTTTCCAAGGCCATCCAGAACAGCCGCACGGTTTCGAACAATGCCCATAACGCCGCCCTGGCCGCCGTGACGGGCGGGGAGATGATCAAGGCGGCGTCCGACGTGATCAATGCGCGGCTCGAAATCCTGGCCGCCGGGCTGAGCGATCCGTCCAAGGTCGATCTGGCCGAGATGTCGTTGATGAGCACCGAGAAGGTCGAGGCGATCTCGGCCTCGGCCGGCAAGCTGGCCGGTCATTACGGAGAGATCGGCGCGCGGCTGGGCCAGTCGGCCATGACGGAGATGGGGCTGGCGTCGCGCGCGGCCTCGGCGATGGCGGGGGCGGCGACCCCGGCGGGGGCGGCCCAGGCCCAGTTCACCTATGCGGTCGGATGGTGGAGCCGGGCGGCCAGCCAGATGCTGACCCTGAACACCGAACTGCTCAAGGCCCAGGCCGATGCGATGAAGCCGATCCACGCCACCGCCACGGCCAATGCCAGGCGGTTGAAGCGATAGGCGATCCCGCTTGACGGCGGGGCCGGGGTTTCGCATCGCTGGCGATCCTTTCGGAGAGCTCGCCATGAAGACCGCCCTGCCCCTGCTGACCCTGCTGCTGTGCGGGGCTGCGCCCTGTGCCCTGGCCCAGGACATCGTGCTGAGCGGGGGGACGATCCACACCGGCGTGGAAGCCACGCCCACCGCCGAGGTGGTGCAGGTGCGGGACGGGCGGATCGCCTATGTCGGGTCGGCCGAGGCCGCGCCGGATGCGGCTGGTCTGACGGCGATCGACTTGGATGGCGCGACGCTGTTCCCAGGCTTTACCGACGGCCATGCCCATCTAGACGGCATCGGCTGGCGAGAACTGACGCTGAATCTCGAAGGATCAGCCTCGGTGGTCGAGGCGATGGCGCGGCTGACGGCCTGGGCCGCGGCGAACCCCGAGGGACCGATCGTCGGGCGGGGCTGGATCGAGACGCACTGGCCCGAGGCGCGGTTCCTGACGGCCGCCGACCTGGACGCCGCCGCGCCGGGGAGGATCGTGCTGCTGGGCCGGGCCGACGGGCATGCAGTGGTGGCCTCCACTGCCGCGATGCGGGCGGCCGGGATCACGGCCGAGACGGCGGCGCCCACCGGCGGGGAAATCCTGAAGGGTGCCGACGGCCAGCCGACCGGGCTGCTGGTCGATGCGGCCGAACAGCTGGTGGCGCGGCTGATGCCGCAGCAGGACGAGGCGGCCTTGCGCGAAGCCTATCGCGCCGGGTTCAGGGTCGAGGCGGAATACGGCTGGACCGGCATCCATTTCATGAGCGCACCCTGGAAGGACGTGCCGCTGATGGAACAGATGGCCGAGGCGGGCGAGGCCTTGATCCGGGTCTACAACTCGGTCACGCCGGACGGGGCGGCGGCGCTGATCGCGGGTGGACCGCGCGAGGTGGCCGACGGGCGGGTGATCACCCGGGCCATCAAATACTATGCCGACGGGGCGCTGGGCTCACGCGGGGCGGCCCTGTTCGAGCCCTATGCCGATCGGCCCGACACCACCGGCCTGATGCAGATCACCGAGGCGGAGATCGTGCCGCTGTACGAGGCGGCGCTGCGGGGCGGCATCCAGATCGCGACCCACGCCATCGGCGACCGGGGCAACCACAGCGTGGCCTCCTGGTTCGAGACGGCGCTGCGGTCGGTGCCCGCATCGGAACGCTCGAACGGCGAGGATGTGCGCTGGCGCATCGAACACGCGCAGATCCTGCGGCCCCAGGACTACGGCTATTTCGAACGGTTGCCGATCATCGCCTCGATGCAGCCCAGTCATGCGATCGGCGACCTGCATTTCGCCCCGGCGCGGCTGGGCGATGCGCGGCTGGACGGGGCCTATGCCTGGCACAGTCTGGTCGATCGCGGGGTGATCGTGGTCGGCGGCTCGGACGCACCGGTCGAGCGCGGGTCGCCGCTGATCGAATTCTATGCGGCGGTGGCGAGGAAGGATCTGGAAGGGTTCCAGGGCCCCGACTGGCGGCCGCAGGAGGCCGTGGACCGGATGACGGCGCTGAAAATGTTCACGATCTGGCCGGCCCACGCCAGTTTCCGCGAGGCCGAGCTGGGCACGATCGAGGTCGGCAAGCGAGCCGATTTCACCGCCTTCGACATCGACCTGATGACCGTGCCGGAGGCGGATATCCTGAAGGGCGAGGCGGTGCTGACGGTGGTTGACGGCGAGGTCGTCCACTCCACCCTGTGAGGCAAAAAGAAAGGGCCGCGTCCGTGGACGCGGCCCCAGGGTTCGGCGGGAAGGATCGCCTTAGAAGCGGGCCGTCAGGCTGACCGAGCCGGACATGCCGATGTCGTAGTTGTTGATGCGGATCTTGTTGCCGAGTTCCTGGAACTCGTCGAAGTCCGTGTCCAGCAGGTTGCGAAGTTCCACCGCGAAGCCCAGGTCACGGTCCATGACCGTGAAGTCCTTGCGATAGACGAAGTCCAGGAACACGCCCGGCTCCTGGATGTAGTCGGGCTCGCGCACACCGCCCACGCCGGCCCCGCGCGCGGTGATGCGCTCGGAGACATAGTTGACGATGAAGGTCGCCTGGGACCGGGCCGTGTCGTCTTCCCAACCCAGCTGCAGATTGGCGACGTGCTCGGACTGGCCCTGCAGACGGCTGCCGTCGGCGATGAAGAAGGCCGCGCTTTCGGGGTTCCCACCGCCGCCCAGGGTCAGGACAGTGTCGTCGTCCTCGACCTGAACCTCGGAGTCCGAATAGGTGTAGTTGGCCTGGACCAGCCACCGCTTGTTGGCGATGAAGGGCGAGGCGTTGTCGGGGAATTCGAAGTATTTCTTGGCTTCGATCTCGGCACCGATGATGGTGGCCGAGGGCGCGTTCAGGAAGGACTGCTGGCGCTGGTTGCCGATGTCGATGATCTGGGCTTCGACCGGCTTGTCCAGGTCCTTGTAGAAGACACCGGCGGTGATGAACTGCTGGCGGGCGAAGTACCACTCGTATCGGGCGTCCAGGTTCAGGATCTCGGTATCGACCAGGAAGGGGTTACCGATGAAGGTCCGGTCGCTTTCCGGGTCCGTATAGGACTGGGGCGCCAGTTCGCGGAACTGGGGGCGGCCGATGGTCTGGGATGCACCCAGACGCAGCTGCTGATCCTCGGCGAAATTCCAGGTCAGGGTTCCGGCCGGCAGGAAATAGTCTTCCTCCAGTCGCGTCTCGGCAAACCCGGCCGAGCCGCCGAACAGGTCGCGCGGGTTGACCGTCTGTTCCGCGTCCTCATAGCGGACGCCGACCGTCGTGCGGACCAGGGGGATGATCTCGGCGTCGATCTGGGCATAGGCGGCGTTGACCTGGAGCTGGGCGTCATAGGCCGCCGCGCCGTTGGCCCCGGTGATCTCCTCGATCTGCAGCGTCGTGCCGTCGATGTAGAAGTCCGAGAACAGGAAGTCGACGCGGGTCAGCAGCTGGTTGTCGGTCAGCCCGCCCGGCGAGATGAAGCGCAGGTCGCGGCGTTCCGAATCGCGGTTGTTGTCGAAATAGGCCACGCCGCCCGAGATGATCGCCTCGCGCGCATCCGACAGCGGCACCGTATAGGCCAGGTCGATCCCGCCGGAGACGATGTCGTCGTCCAGCTCGCTGAACGAGATCAGATTGCGGTTGATGTCGTGGGCGAACCGGCCGCTGGGCAGCAGGTCATAGCCGAAGCGCGTCTCATAGGGCGCGTCGCGGGTGGTCAGGGCATAGGCCGCGCGCCAGTCCAGTTCCAGCGCGCCGTCCAGGAAGAAATGCTCGCCGGCCAGCTGGCTGGAGAACAGCTGACGCACGAACCATTCGGTGTAATCGTCGCGCAGGACGTTGCCGCCAGCGTCGAAATCCGGTCCCTGGCGCGAACGCGCCTCCTTGGTTGTGTTGCGGACGTAGAGGTTGGTCCACTTGACCTCGTGGTCCTCGTTGGAGAGCGACAGGCCGCCCAGGAAGTTCAGGCGCACGTCGTTCTGGTTCGACGAATACTCATAGGAGGTCGAGGGCACCAGGACGTCGCCCTGGAACTGGGCCTCTTCCTGGAAGCCGTTGCGCTGGGTCCAGCTGTTGTCATAGCCCGCGACGGCGATGATCCCCAGGGTCCCGATGCCGGTCTCGCTTGACAGGCCGCCCGAGACCTCCAGGCCGATGTTGACCGGGGTTTTCTCACTCTGCAGCAGGCGCAGGGGGGCGTTGACCAGCGACTGGCCGATCCGGCGCAGCTCGTCGTTCGAATAGTTCGGACCGGCCTGGATGCGGTTGCCGGAGTTGAAGGCCAGGGACAGTGGGCCCGGAACCTCGCGGGTGTCGTCGTCGAAGCCCAGGAAGTCGGTGCGCGAGCCGAAATAGATCAGGCCGTCCTGGCCGGTCGATTCGGTGTTCCCGCCGATCGAGGTCGAGAGCGACAGGAAGGGTTCGCTGGGGGCCTCGACCGTGGTCAGGTCGATGATGCCGCCGCCGAACTCGCCGGGATAGTTGGCCGAATAGGTCTTCTGGACCGTCACGCCGTCCAGGATCGAGGACGGGAACAGGTCCAGAGGCACGACGCGCTGCAGCGGCTCAGGCGACGGCAGGGGCGAGCCGTTCAGCAGGGCCGAGGAATAACGCTCGCCCAGGCCGCGGACGTAGATGAAACGGCCCTCGACGATCGACAGGCCGGTGACACGGGTCAGGGCGGCGGCGGCATTGGAGTCGCCGGTCCGCTCCAGGTCTTCCGAGGTCAGGAAGGAGGCGACCTCGGAGGTCTCGCGGTTGGGTTCGGGAATGTAGCGGCCCAGCACGACGATCTCATCGACGACGGTCTCCTCATCCTGGGGCGCGGTCTCCTGGACCTGCTCGGCGGGAGTCTGGGCGGTGGGCGCCGGCGCGTCCTGGGCGGCGGCGAGACCGGGCGCGATCAAAGCGCTGGTGGCCATCAGGACCCCGGTCAGGGTCAGGGTTTTCTTCAACATGATCAGCGCCTTGGAATAGATAATGTGGAAACGCGGAAGGCTGACGCCGGCCCTTTCAGGCCGGCGTCGCATTTCCAGATCAGCAGGTCCGACCGGCGGTCAGGCCGCAGGTCCAGCCCTGCCACCAGGTGTCCGACGTGTTCTGGACGGCCCCGATGTAGGTCGTGGTCGTAAAGGCCGGATAGACAGCCGTGGCGTTGACCGGGGTCACGGCGGTTTCATTGGCGCCGTTGATGAAGGTCAGCAGCTGGTTCGTCAGGCTGGTGCCGGTGGCGGGCGCCGTCAGCGTCGAGGTGCCGTTGGCGGTGTTGCCGGTGCTGGGCGCCGTGGTGAACACGGCCGTCGAGCGGGCCGCGTTGTTCGGACGGTACGGCACCGAGCAGGACATGAAGACCGAGCGGAAGTTCGTGCCCGCCGTCTGGGTGTCGGCGTCGGCGATGTCCAGGCAGCCGGCGACCGAGCCCGCGGCGCTGGTGAACACCGAGTTGATCACCGTGGCGGCCGTGCCCGTGTCGAAGTGGGCGACGGTGTGGGCATCGACCGTGGCGGCGCGACCGACCAGGGTCCAGTTGGCGATCTGGGGACGCGAGTTGTAGCGCGAGGCCAGCGGGGTCGAGGACGGGGCGGCCGAGAACTCGAAGCCGGCCGAACGGCTGGTCGTGGTCGCGGGCTTCTGGGTCACGATGCCGAACTGGGCACCACCGCGCCAACCCGTATCGGTGTCCAGGGCGTCATCGTCGGCGCCGGTGATGACGATGCGGCGCAGGTTGACGTTGCCGCCGAAGATTTCGATGCCGTCGTCCGAGGAGTTGTGGACGTGGACGAACTCGACGGTCGTGCCCGAGCCGACGCCGCCCATGGTCAGGCCCTGCAGCTCGTTGCCGGTCGAGATTTCGAAGCCCGAGAACTTGATCTCGACATAGCGGAAGCGGCCCGAGTTGTCGGTCGGGGTGTTGCCACCGTAGAAGGCCGAGGTGCCTTCGACCTGGCCGGTGCAGGTGACCGGGGCGGTCAGCTGGCAGTTGGCCTGGGGTGCGCGGCCGGCGATCACGACACCGCCCCACTGGCCCTGCGAGGTCAGGCTGGTCTGGCCGTCGATGTTCTGGCGGCTGGTGAAGACGATCGGGCTGGTCGCCGTGCCTTCGGCGAAGATCTGTGAGCCGCGGTTGATGATCAGATAGTCCGAACCGCCCGAGGCGAAGACGGTCACGCCCGGCTCGATGGTCAGCACGCCCTGGCTGCCGGTGGTCGAGGCCGGATCCAGGCCGCGGTCGGTACCGACCTGGGTGCGGCCGTTGATCGAATAGATGGTGCCCTGGCGGTTGGTCAGGGTCAGGTTGCCAATGACGTCCGAAGGCAGCTGGCAGTTGCGCAGCGTGCCGCCCGCGACCAGGCCGGCGTTCGACAGGCCGGCCGGGCAGTCAGCGGCCGGGCCGGTCGGCGGCGGGGGCGGGGGAGGCGGCGGGGGCGGCGGGGGGGGCGGCGGCGGCGGGGGGAAGTCGCCTTCACCCGGCGACGCCACTTCGGCGGAGCCGCACGCGGCCATCATGGGGAGGAGAATCATGGCCGCACTGGCAGCGACAACCTTGGTCAGACGAAGCATGGAGCAGTCCCTCGCATTGGAATGGTCGGGACACCGCGCATCGAACTGACACACCCCAGCGACCCTTGGGGTGCCGCTTTAGGGCCGCAATGTTATCTCGACATGACAGAAAATCGACGGTTTGCGACAGTTGATCCGTGTCGCGACGAAGCTATATGCTATCGTCACAATCAGTATTGACTGACGGTTAGATGACGATTGATCCGAACCCGGCGCAAACCTCGACTTCTCGAAATAGGCTTGAGCGCCCGGCGCGATCCGCTAGTTTGCGCTCGGCTCCGCGGGCATGATGTAGTGGTAGCCTGAAAGCTTCCCAAGCTTTTCGTGCGGGTTCGATTCCCGCTGCCCGCTCCAGCCGCCTTACTGGGTGACGAAGTTGGAATGGCTGGCCCGGCCGTCCAGCAGGCGCTCGATCAGGTCGTGCAGCCCATCGCCATCCATCGGCTTGGCCAGGGCGGCATGGGCTCCCAGAGCCCTGGCGGTCGCCAGCTGGTCGGCGCGGTTCCAGAATTCGGTGGACGACACCGCGATCACCCGCATGTCGGGTCGCGTCTGGCGCAGTTCGACGATGACCTCCAGCCCGTCCTTGACCGGCATGAAGATGTCGATCAGGGCGACCTCCGTGTCTGGCCGGACCGCCTTCATGGCCGCCTCGCCGTCGAGTGTCAGGGTGACGTCGTGCCCCCGCTCCTCCAGCATCAGGGCGGTCACCTCCCCGAACACGGGATCATCGTCGGCGATCAGGATGCGGGCCATGGACCCTTGTCGCCCGGCCGGCTCAAGACTCCGCTAAGCGGCGTGGTTAAGGGCCGGTCAGGACGCCAGCCCCTGACCGGCCCTCAATGGCGTTCGACCGCCACGCCGCGATCCTCGAGCAGTTCCTGAACGCTGTCCTCGCCGACCAGATGGCCCGCGCCGACGGCGATGAAGGTGGTGCCGGAGCCCTCCAGCATGGTCTGGATCCGGTCCGCCCAAGCGGTGTTCCGCCGCACGATGACCGATTGATACAGAGCCTCGCTCTCTTCGCGCATATCCTCGACCATGATGGTCTCGAGCCCGTCGAGGTCGCCGGTGGACCAGCTCGTGACCAGATCGTCGATCAGGGTCTCGGCCTCGTCGAACTGGTCCAGGCTGGAGGTCAGCATCGCCAGTTGGACGTCGTCCGGCAGGGTGGCGATGGAGCGGATCGATTCATCTGCCGTCTCCAGCCCGGAGATCAGCTTGCCGTCGGCCTCGGCCCGAGCCTTGAACACACGATCGACGCCGTTCTGAGGATCGTAGCCGGCGCGGGTGACCACGGCGATCGCCAACTGGACCGCGGCCAGCCACGGGCGCAACGGTTCCAGCTGGGCCACCGGCACGCCCAGGGTCTGGGCCGCCGCCGCGAGACTGGCCTGGTCCTCGACCGACAGGCGTCTGGACAAGGGCGTGTCCGGCGACATGCCATATTGCTGGAAGATCGGGATGATGGTGGCCTGGTCGTCGGGGTTGGAGATCTCGAACACGACATTGTCGGAAGCGGCATAGGCGGCGTCGACCTTGGCCGTGCCCCACGGCGTGTCGGGCTTCAGCACATGGACGGTGCCGAACAGATACAGGGTCGAATCGGCGTCCTTGACGACCCAGATGGCCGGGCCCTCACCGGTCGCGGGGGTGACGGTCGGGGCAGCGGTCGCGGCCGCCGCGGGTGCCTCGGGCGCGGCCTGGGCCAGAGCATCCTTGGGCAGGGCGACCAGGGCGGCGATCAGGCCGACGCCGAGGGCGGCCCCGAGGGCATAGCGGCCGACGCGGCCGGTCGTGGTCTTCAGTCGGGAAACGAAGGTCATGGCAGGTGTCCTTTCGGGGAGGAGGGTCAGTGGATGCCGCGACGGGCGGCGGCGATACAGGAGGAGACCAGATAGACGGCCATCAGAATGCCGATCATGCCCCAGGCGCTGAGGCCCTGGATCAGGTCCAGGCGTTCGGCGGCGGCATAGAGGAACAGGGCCGTCTGGATGACCCAGAAGGTCAGGACGGCGGTCTCGGACATGATCCGGCGAAGCATCTCGTCGGCCTGACGCCAGAGCATCAGATTGGCCACGGTCTGGGCCGCCAGCACGACGGCCACGCCGGCGAAGACGACGCGCGGCTCGACCCAGGCGGTGGCGAATACGGGTGCCAGCAGCATCAGACCCGCCGCCAGCAGCACCGCGATCTGGAGCACGCCGCAGCCCTTGGGGACGGTGCCCGGCCGGGTGGCCATGACGAAGCCGCTGATCACCCCCATGCCGATCAGGGCGGCCGACAGGATAACGGCGGCGGCATCCTCCCACGGCAGGTCGGCGGTGAAGGCGGCGCGGGCGGCCGAAGCGCCGATGACCGCACCGAGGCCGGCCAGCAGGGCCCCGACCACGATCTTGCGCTTCAGGCTGGGTTCGTTTCCGTCGTCGATGACCATGACGTTCTCCTTCATTCCGAGAAGATGGATTCGATGGGCTGGCCGAAGACCTTGGCGATCTTGAAGGCCAGGGGCAGGGAGGGGTCGTAGCGACCGGTCTCCAGCGCGTTCACCGTCTGGCGCGAGACGCCCAGATGGTCGGCCAGATCGGCCTGGCTCCAGTTGCGTTCGGCGCGCAGCACCTTGAGGCGGTTGTTCATGGGTCCGCCCTCACCGATGCCGCAGCCACCAGGCGGCCCAGGCGATCACATAGCCGACCACCTGGAACAGCAGGACCGCCATGGCGCCGTGGTAGAGGGTCTCGCCCACCGGCGCGGTCTCATCCAGAGCGGAAAGCGCTCCACTGGACTCGACGACGCGCAGCAGCAGCAGACCGATCAGGCCGACGACGACGCCCGCCGACCCGCCCCACCACCAGGCCCATTTGTGGGCTTCCTGGGCGGCCTCGTTGAGCGCCTGCCACCAGCGCAGACAGGCGTAGAGCACCACGCCCCCCGCCGCGAACGCCAGCAGGAAGCCGGCGAAATTGACGATCGGTGGCAGGTCGCCGTTGTCGATCAGGCCGATGGCGCCGCCCAGCACCGCCCCGGCCACCAAGGCGATGGCCATGACTAGGAGAAAGGTCCGAAGCGGTCGTCGCGGCGGTGGCGGTTTGGCCATGACAAGTACCCATGTCTGTTTGACAAGGGTGTTTTACATCATCGCCGCGATCTGTCAAGCAGCCTTGTCATCGCTACTCGGCCGCGTCGATCTCCGGCTCCGGCAGGGCGATCAGGCGCGGAGCGTCGGACGACGGCAGGGCCTCGACGTGGCGCAGGCTCTGGGCCACGGCGCGGTGTTTGCGGCCGACATCGGCGACCTTGTTCTTGGCCTCGTCCAGCTTCTTGTCGACGGCCTCCAGGGCGTCGCCATAGCGTTCGAACGCCGTCTTGACCTTGCCCAGTTCGGTCCAGACCTCGCTGGACTTCTTCTGAATCTGCAGAGAACGGAACCCGACGCGCAGACTGTTCAGCAGGGCCGTCAGGGTACTGGGGCCGGCCACCTCGACGCGGAATTTGGCGCGCAGTTCTGCGGTGAAGCCCTCGCGCCGCACGACCTCGGCGAAAAGGCCCTCGGTCGGCAGGTACAGATAGGCGAAGTCGGTGGAATGGGGCGGGTGGATGTATTTCTCGCCGATGGCGCGGGCCTGGGCGGCGATGGCGCGTTCCAGCGCCTTGCCGGCGATCTCGGTCTCGACCGGATCGGCGGCGTCCTGGGCGGCCAGCAGCCGGGCATAGTCCTCGTGTGGGAATTTGCAGTCGATCGGCAGCCAGACCTGGCCGTCGTCGTCCTGGCCCGGCAGGCGCACGGCGAAATCCACCCGTTCGGGGCTGCGCGGGCGGATCGCGACCTGCGCCGCGTACTGTTCGGTGGTCAGGGTGTCTTCCAGCAGGGCGGCCAGCTGGACCTCGCCCCAGGTGCCGCGTGATTTCACATTGGTCAGCACCCGTTTCAGATCGCCCACGCCGGTCGCCAGCGTCTGCATTTCGCCCAGCCCCTTCTGGACCGACTCCAGCCGGTCCGAGACCTGTTTGAAATTGGCGTCCAGCCGCTGGTCCAGCGTCGATTGCAGCTTCTCATCCACCGTGACCCGCATCTGCTCCAGCTTGGCCTCGTTCTCCTTGCGCAGGGTCTCCAGGTTGCCCGACAGGGTCAGGCGGACCTTCTCTAGTTCCTCATGCATGGCCTTGCGTCCCTCGACCTGCTGGGCTGACAGGGTCTCGGTGAGCTTGCCGACCGCGGCATTGGTCTCCAAGAGCCGCTGGCGCTGGTGTTCGGCCAGGTCGTCGCCGGTCTTCTTCTGCACCTCGGCGAAGGCGGTCAGCCGGGTGTCGAAATTGGCCGTCAGGGTGCCGATCCGTCCGTCCAGACTGTCGCTTACGGCCTTGAGCCCGGCCTGAAGTTCCATCCGCTGTGTGGCGTTCTTCTGGTCCAGATCGGCGCGCAGGGCGGCGAACTCGGACCGGACGGGCGCCGAGGCCGCCTCGGGATCGGTCCGCCGCGCAGACCACCAGGCGGCCAGGCCGCCGATGGCCGCCACGCCGGCGAGGATCAGGATCAGAAGGTCGGACAGGGCCAAGACGCTCACCACGAAATGCTGGTCGGAGGCCGAGCTCAAGCACAGCCCTGCGTCAGGATCGGTCGCAGGCCCCGACGTTCCGTGTCCGTTCCTAACGAGAGTCGGGACGCACGGACAGGGGCGCGGCTTCACGAGCGATTAACGCAGACATGCAACTTTGAGCTGCTGCTTGAGACACGTCATGGCTGTCGTATGTCGAAGACCATATCGGACCGGATCGACCGCCGTCGAATTCGCCATCGTCTGTCCGCTGCTGATCCTGATCCTGATGGGGGTGCTGGTCTATGGCGGCTGGCTGTGGCTGGCCCAGTCGGTCCAGTCGGTGGCCTCGGAGACGGCGCGGGCCGCCGTGGGCGGACTGGACGACGCCGAACGCCAGGCCATGGCCGAACGCTTCTTCGACGGCGTGATCCGGGACAGCACCGGTCTGGACCCCGCCCGGGCCACGGTAGCGGTCCAGACCGATGCCGACACGATCCGGGTCAGCGTGGCCTATGACGCCAGCGACCACTGGTCGATGGCGATGGCGGGCCTGGTCCCCTCCCCCTCGCCGCGGATCGAGCGCCAGGCGATCGTCCGGATCGGAGGATACTGAGATGGGGATCGAGGCCTTCGCCCGCGACCGGCGCGGCCATGCCGGCATCATCGTCGCCCTGTTCGGCGGCGTCCTGTGCGCCGTCCTGGCTCTGGTGATCGACCTGGGATCGATCGCCCTAAAGGCGCGGCAGCTGCAGGGCGCGGCGGACCTGGCCGCCTTGTCGGCGGCGCGCGACCGGGACCGGGCGGTGCTGGCGGCCCGGGCGACGGCGCAGGGCAATCTGGGGCCAGCGGTCACGGTGGCGGTGACGCCGGGTCGCTATCGCGCCGACCGCGCCGTCGCGCCGGACGCCCGCTTCACCCCCGACCCGGTCCAGGCCAACGCCGTGCGCGTGACCCTGTCGGACGAGGCACCGCTGTATTTCGGGCGCTGGATCCTGGGCCGTGACTCCGTGCCGCTGAGCCGCACGGCGACGGCGGCGGTGGCCCAGGAGCCACCGCGGGCCATGTTCTCGATCGGCTCGCGGCTGGCGCGGCTGGACGGCGGGATCGCCAATGCGGTGCTGGGCGGGCTGACCGGCAGCCAGGTCTCGCTCAGCGTGATGGATTACGAGGCGCTGGCCGATGCCGACGTCAGCCTGCTGGGCTTCAGCGACGCCCTGGCCACGGAACTGGGTCTGGAAGCTGGCGATTACGACGGCCTGCTGGAGCGGGAGATCGCGGCCGGTCGCGCCCTGCGGGTTCTGGAGGCTGTGGCGGGGCCCCAGGCCGGAAGCGGCCTGTCGCGGCTGGCCGATGCCGCCGGCGACGTCACCGTGCGCCTGTCCGACCTGATCGGGGTCGAGGCCGGGGCCGAGGACGGCCTAGCCGGTCCCCTGGATGTGTCGCTGAGCGCGCTCGACGTCGCCACGGCTCTGCTGGAGGTCGGCGCGGGCGATCGGCAGGTGGCGCTGGACCTGGGGGCGCGGGCCGGGCTGGCGGACGTCGACGTGTCCCTGGCCATCGGCGAGCGGCCGAACCATTCGTCCTGGATCACGGTGACGAGCAAGGGCACGCCCGTGGTCCGCACCGCCCAGGCGCGGCTTTACCTCAAGGCGCGCACGGCCCAGAAGCTGTCGGGCCTGGCCCAGGTCAACCTGCCGATCCTGATCGAATTGGCCGGGTCCGAGGCGCGGCTGAACGCCATCGTCTGCGACCCGCACCGCGCGGTGGAACTCGGCGTGAAACCCGGTCTGGCCAAGGCCACCATTGGCGCGATCGACGAACGGCGCCTGGCCGATTTCAAACAGCCGCTCGTGCCCGCGCGCGCAACCATGCTGTCGGTCCTGGGCCTGGTCAGCATCACCGGACGGGCCGAGATCGCGGCGGCGGACCAGGGGTTCACACCGCTGTCCTTCTCCGACGCCGAGATCACGGACCAGACGGTCAAGACGGTCCAGTCGCGCGGCCTGGCCAACGGCGTGGTGGTCAGCCTGCTGCAGCGGCTCGACCTCGACGTGAACGTCGTCGGCCTGGGGCTCGGCCTGGGCGGGCTGGCCAATGCCCTGGGCCAGTTGCTGGCCCCGCTGGGGCCCGTGCTGGACGGGCTGATCAATCCGATCCTGGATACGCTGGGGCTCAAGTTCGGCGAGGCGGACCTCGTCGTCCACAACGCCACCTGCCCGGTCGACGATCCGCGCCCGCAACTGGTGGGCTAGGCTTGAGGCCGCGCGCTTTCGGGGCGATAGAGCGCCATGACCGATGCCGCCGAGGACATGACCTACGCCCGCTATCTGGGCCTCGACCAGCTGCTGTCGGCCCAGGCCCCGCTCAGCGACCAGCACGACGAGATGCTGTTCGTCATCATCCACCAAACCAAGGAGCTCTGGCTCAAGCAGATCCTGCATGAGGTCGGGCTGGCGCAAGCCCTAGTCCGCGCCGGCGACCTGGTCCCCGCCTACAAGAGCCTGGCGCGGGTCAGCCGCATCCAGGCGGTGATGACCCAGAGCTGGGACATCCTGGCCACGATGACGCCTGCCGATTATCTGCGGTTCCGGTCGGTGCTGGGCTCCAGCTCCGGCTTCCAGAGCGATCAGTTCCGGCGGCTGGAGGCCATGCTGGGTCTGAAGGACGCGAAATTCCTCCGCTTCCAGGAGGATCGGCCCGAGGCGCATGCGGCGCTGTCACAGGCCTTGGCCGCACCCAGCCTGTATGACGACGCCCTGGCCCAGCTGGGCCGCGCGGGCCTCCCGGTCCCGGCCGAGGTGCTGGCGCGCGACGTCAGCCGGCCCTACCAGCCCAGCGCCGCCGTCGAGGACGCCTGGCTGGAGGTCTATCGCGACACCGACCGCTGGTGGGCCCTGTATCAGCTGGCCGAGAAGCTGGTCGATCTGGACGACGCCATGGTCACCTGGCGGCACAAGCACGTCGTGACCATCGAACGCATCATCGGTCGCCGCCGAGGCACGGGCGGGACCGAGGGCGTGGCCTATCTGACCTCCACTTTGGAGAAGCGCTGCTTCCCCGAGCTGTGGTCGCTGCGCACCCGGCTCTAGGAACCGCCTGCAAGCTGAGCGGTTGATGTGGCCTGACCATAGGGAGTTGCGCCATGGCCATCGACAATCGCCACGACATCCGGGTCCTGAACGGCCTGTATGTCTCGCTGCTGGACAATGCCGCGGGCTATCGACAGGCGGTCGAGGCGTCGCCCGACGGCGGACACCGTGCCCACTACGAGGCCCGAGAAGCCGAACGCCGCGCCCTGGCCGGCGAGATCGAGCAGTCGATCGTCGCCCTGGGCGGCGAGGCCGACCAGGGCGGCTCCCTGCTGGCCAAGGCCCAGAAGGCCATCAAGGACGTGAGCCACGCCCTGCGCCGCGACGAGGCCGCCGCGGTCGGCGATGTCGACAACGGAGAGACGGCGCTGCTGAGCCGGTTCGACACGGCGTTGGCCGACGGCGACCTGGCCGCCACCACCCGCGAAACGGTGCGCCGGGCCCGCGAGCGCGTGGCGCGGGGTCACGACGATATGGCGTCGCTGCGACACAGCCTGGAAGGCCAGCGCGACGCCTCCTCCGACCTCTATCCGAACTGACCGCGATGCGCGGGGGGTTCGAGTGGGTCACAAAGGCTGTCTTCGCCCTGGGCGGCGTGCTGCTGATGGGCATCGCCCTGGGGCTGATGATCTATGCGCCGATCACCCTGGTCCAGTCATTCATGGATACAGAAGGACTGGACGCAGAACTGTTCCGCTCGATCGGCTATCTGATCGTGGCCATCGCCGTGTTCGACGTCGCCAAATACATCTTCGAGGAGGAGGTGCTCAGCGACGACGAGCGCCGCAACGCCGCCGAGACGCGGCGGTCGCTGACCAAATTCGGCTCGACCATCGTCATCGCCGTGTTGCTGGAAGGCCTGGTGATGACGTTCGAGATCGCGCGGGACGAGCCGGCGGACCTGATCTATCCGGTGTTCCTGATGCTGGCCGGGACCGGCCTGTTCCTCGCCATCGCCATCTTCCAGCGCCTCAGCGCCTCGACCGAACGAATGGTCAACGAGCGCGACCCGGAGGCGGTGCCGGCCAAGCCGTCCTCCCGCAAGGGTTGACGCCATCGCCAATCTCCCTCCCCTTCAGGGGAGGGGGCTCGCGCAGCGAGCGGGTGGGGGGAGCCACCGATGGGCCAGATCGCCACCGCGAGACACCTGCGATCACGGATGTCGCCGCCGGAGGCGTGCCTGTGGGTCGCTTTGCGTCGCCTGCGAGAGCACGGCTATCGGTTCCGCCGGCAGCACCCGATGCTGGGATACTACCTCGACTTTGTCTGTCTGGACCGGCGATTGGTGGTCGAGGTGGACGGCCGAAGCCACGACCTCAACGCCGAATGGGACGAACGCCGCGACGCGGCACTCGCGCGCGAAGGGTTCCGGACTCTACGTTTCCAGAACGTGACCATTCGTGACGACCTGGACTGGGTCATCATACAGATCGTCGAGGTCCTGAGGGCCGCCCCCACCCGCCGCTGACGCGGCCCCCTCCCCTGAAGGGGAGGGAGAGGATCGGGGCGCCATGTCTATCTCCCTCCCCTTCAGGGGTGGAGGAACGGGCGGCGGAGCCGCCTGGACGAAGGGCTCGCGCAGCGAGCGGGTGGGGGAGCCCCACCCTTGGAAAATCAGCTCTCGTCGGCCGCCGTCTCGGCCTTGCCGGTTTCCGGCACGACCACGCCCTTGCGGACGGTCTGGCGTTCGGCGATCCGGGCCGACTTGCCGCGGCGGTCGCGCAGGTAATACAGTTTGGCGCGCCGGACGACGCCGCGGCGCTTGACCTCGATGGCGTCGATGTTCGGCGACAGGATCGGGAATTTCCGCTCCACGCCTTCGCCGAAGGAAATCTTGCGGACCGTGAAGGTCTCGTTCACGCCGCCGCCGTCACGGGCGATGCAGACGCCTTCGAACGCCTGGATCCGCGAACGCTCGCCTTCCTTGATCTTGACCATGACGCGCAGGGTGTCGCCGGGCTGGAAGTCGGGGATCGCGCGGGTCTCGAGCAGGCGGGCCTTTTCTTCGGCCGCGATGGTCTGAAGCATGTTCATGTCTGTTCTCCTCGGGCTTTTGCGCCCTTTAGCTGTGATTTGGCGGAGCAAGCTCCGCGGTAGAGCCGCGAGGTCAAGCCTCGCGGTGGGATTTGGCGGTCCAGGCGTCCCAGAGATCCGGTCGGCGTTCCCGCGTGGTCGTCTCCCGCTGCGCCTGCTGCCATTGCGCGATCCGCTTGTGATCGCCCGACAGAAGCACCTCGGGTATCTCCAGTCCCTCGAACGTCCGCGGCCTAGTGTACTGCGGATGCTCCAGAAGACCGTCCTCGAAACTCTCGGAACTCAGACTGCCGGCCTGGCCGAGGACGCCGGGCAACAGTCTCACGCACGCCTCGATCACCACCATCGCCGCCGCCTCGCCACCGGCCAGGACCGCGTCTCCGACGGAGACCTCCTCGAACCCGCGCGCGTCGAGCACGCGCTGATCCACCCCCTCGAACCGACCGCACAGGACGGTGATCCCGTCGTGCGCGGCCCAGTCCCTGACGCGCGCCTGGGTCAGGGGCCGACCCCGGGCGCTCATGTACAAAAGCGGCCGCGCCGGACCCGGGACGCTATCGAGCGCCCGACCCACCACGTCCGCCTTCAGGACCTGACCCGGACCGCCACCCGCGGGGCTGTCGTCCAGGAAGCCGCGCCTATCGTCGCTGAAGCCCCGGATGTCAAGGGTTTCCAGGCTCCACAGACCTTTCTCGCGCCAGGCAGTGCCGATCAGGGAGACGCCGAGCGGGCCCGGAAAGGCCTCGGGGAACATGGTCAGGACGGTGGCGGTGAACATGGCGGCAGTAGGCAGTAGGCAGTAGGCAGTAGCAAGTCTGACTTAAGGGATTTGAGGAAGGTTCAAGCTTCGTGCGCCGCCCTGTTGGCAGACTTGAATTTGCCCGTCATGGTTCGTCGGATCTTTCTTTCGAAATCCGGAACGCTAGGCATGCGCACGCTGATTTCCACGATTGCCGCATTGGCGCTCACCGGTTGCGCGACCTTGATTGAAGAGGAGGCGCCCGCCATGGCACTCGAATCTGTCCGGGTGGAACAGGAGCTCGCCCGTGTGGACGGTGAGTTGCGGACCGTGGAAGTCCTGATGGCGGGCGACTATTCGGATAATAAGCAGTTCTCATTCGTCGTGCGGCTTGACGACGAAGGCGCTGATCTCGGCGAGCCGCGCTCGGTCGGATGGACCGTGAAATTTGGGACGTACTGCCGTGATCGGCCAAGTTGGGTGCAATCCGTAGTGGTCGGCGCTTCCGGTCAAGTCTGGCGCGGCTATCGCGTGGGCGTCCCACCAGGACCTGACCGAGCTCAGGATTGGTCCAGCGGATCGACCGGGGCAAACGGACGGGGAGCTGTGGCCACTCCCGGCCTTCTGGAAGCCATGGCCGAGGGCGGTCAGTTCATCCTGGCGCTCGAAGACGACGAAGGCCAACGCTGGAATGCGGTCAAGATCGACACCTTATCGCCAGCAGAGCGTCAAGACCTGTTGCGCGAATACTCCTCACCCGCCTCGTCGCGGCAAGAGCTCTTGAAAGTCGTAGAAGCGACTCTTCCCGCGCCCTCTTTGTCACCCCGCTCCTGCCCAAACTAGGGGGGCTCGAGCGTCGAACGGGACATTCGGCTCCCATCCCTTCCCTTCAGGGTGAAGGTGGCAGGCTAACCTTGACGGATGAGCGGTCACTCCGATCTACCCGTCAGGTCTTGTGACGCCACCGTCTTCACCGTGCGTCCCCTCATCCGGCCCGCTACGCGGGCCACCTTCTCCCGCAAGGGGAGAAGGACGCAAGATGTCAGCTCGCCAGGTTGCGCAGGACGTAGGGCATCACGCCCCCGGCCTTGAAGTAGTCCAGCTCGGTCTGGTTATCGATGCGGCAGCGGACCGGGAAGCGGGCCATCTTGCCGTCGGCGGGGCGGAACAGCTCGACCCACAGGTCCTGGCGCGGACGCAGGCGGCCGGTGTTGGCGTCGGTCAGGCCGCGGATGGTGACGATCTCCTCGCCGGTCAGGCCCAGCTTGTGCCAGCCCTCGGCCTTGAACTGCAGCGGCACCACGCCCATCCCGATCAGGTTGGAACGGTGGATACGCTCGAAGCTCTCGGCCACCACGGCGCGGACGCCCAGCAGGTTCGTGCCCTTGGCCGCCCAGTCGCGCGACGAGCCGGTGCCGTATTCCTTGCCCGCGAACACGACCAGCGGCCGGCCCTCGGACTGGTACCGCATGGCGGCGTCATAGATCGACATGGTGTCGCCCGACGGGAAGTGACGGGTCACGCCGCCCTCGATGTCCGGCGTGATCTTGTTGCGGATGCGGATGTTGGCGAAGGTGCCGCGCATCATCACCTCGTGATGACCCCGGCGCGCGCCATAGGAGTTGAACTCGGCGGTCTCGACGTCCCGGCTGGTCAGATAGACACCGGCGGGCGAGGTCGCCTTGATCGAACCGGCCGGCGAGATGTGGTCGGTGGTGATCGAGTCGCCGAAGATGGCCAGGACGCGCGCCTCGACGATGTCCTTGACCGGCGCCGGCTCCATCGACAGGCCCTCGAAATACGGAGGGTTGGCGACATAGGTGGAGCCTTCGTCCCAGGCATAGGTCTGGCCGCCGGTGACCTGGATCGCCTGCCAGTGCTCGTCGCCCTTGAAGACGTCGGCATAGCGTTTGGCGAACATGGCCGGGGTCACGTTCTTCTTCTGGATCTTGGCGATCTCGTCCGAGGTCGGCCAGATGTCCTTCAGGAAGACGTCCTTGCCCTTCTTGTCCTGGCCGATGGCTTGCGTCGTGATGTCGATCCGCATCGAGCCGGCCAGGGCATAGGCCACGACCAGCGGCGGCGAGGCCAGATAGTTGGCCTGGACGTCGGGATTCACCCGGCCCTCGAAATTGCGATTGCCCGACAGGACCGAAGTCGCGACGATACCGTTTTCGTTGATCGTCCTGGAGATCGCCGGGTCCAGCGGGCCCGAGTTGCCAATACAGGTCGTGCAGCCGTAACCGACCAGGTTGAAGCCGAGCGCGTCCAGTTCGGCCTGCAGGCCCGAGGCGTTCAGATAGTCGGTGACGACCTGCGAACCCGGCGCCAGCGAGGTCTTGACCCACGGCTTGACCGTCAGGCCCAGCTTGTTGGCCTTCTGGGCCACCAGGCCGGCGGCGATCAGGACCGACGGGTTGGAGGTGTTGGTGCAGCTGGTGATGGCCGCGATGACCACGTCGCCGTCGCCGACGGTGAAGTCCTGGCCCTCGACCGGGAAGCGGGCGGCGTCGGTCGCGCGATCGAACACCTCGGTCAGCGCCGTCTCGAACGACGGGGCGGCGACGGTCAGCTCGACCTTGTCCTGGGGCCGCTTGGGTCCGGCCAGGGACGGGACGACGGTGGCCAGGTTAAGTTCCAGCACGTCGGTGAAGACGGGGTCTTCTGATGTCTCGTCGATCCACAGGCCTTGCGCCTTGGCATAGGCCTCGACCAGGGCGACGCGGGCCTTGTCGCGGCCCGTGGCGGTCAGATAGGCGATCGTCGCCTGGGACACCGGGAAGAAGCCGCAGGTCGCGCCGTATTCCGGCGCCATGTTGGCGATGGTGGCCTGGTCCTCGATGGTCATGCCGGCGATGGCGTCGCCGAAGAATTCCACGAACTTGCCGACCACGCCCTTCTTGCGCAGCATCTGGGTGACGGTCAGCACCAGGTCGGTGGCCGTGGCGCCCTCGGGCAGTTTGCCGGTCAGGCGGAAGCCGATCACCTCGGGGATCAGCATCGGGATCGGCTGGCCCAGCATGGCGGCCTCGGCCTCGATGCCGCCGACGCCCCAGCCCAGCACGGCCAGGCCGTTGATCATGGTGGTGTGGCTGTCGGTGCCGACCACGGTGTCGGGATAGGCGACGGTCTTCTTGCCCTCGTCCAGAGTCCAGACGGTCTGGGCCAGGTTCTCCAGATTGACCTGGTGGCAGATGCCGGTGCCGGGCGGCACGACGCGGAAATTATTGAACGCCGACGAGCCCCAGCGCAGGAAGTTGTAGCGTTCGATGTTGCGCTCATATTCGCGCTCGACGTTCTGCTGAAAGGCGCCCGGCGTGCCGAAATGATCGACCATGACCGAATGGTCGATGACCAGATCAACCGGCACCAGCGGATTGATCTTGGACGCATCGGCCCCCAGGGCCGTCATGGCGTCGCGCATGGCCGCCAGGTCGACCACGGCCGGAACGCCGGTGAAGTCCTGCATCAGCACGCGGGCGGGGCGGAAGGCGATCTCGTGCTCGACCGAGCCCTTGTTGTCGATCCAGGCGGCGACGGCCTTCAGGTCGGCCTCGGTGACCGAGACGCCGTCCTCGTTGCGCAGCAGGTTCTCCAGCAGCACCTTCATCGAGCGCGGCAGGCGGGCGATGCCGGCCAGGCCGGCTTCCTCGGCGGCGGGAAGGCTGTAAAAGGCGTATTTCTTGCGCCCGACGGGGAGATCCTGACGGGTCTTGAGGCTGTCAATCGACGGCATGGGAGAGTTTTCCTCTGGTCTACGCCGCCCGACCATCCGGTTGCGCCCTCGCGCGACGAACGCCAGGGCACACAGGTCCCGGGCGCGCGCGCAGAAGGCCTGCTGCGGCTGCGGGCTACATAAGGGGCGGCGACGCTTCCGTCCATGTATCCATGTCGCGTGTGGGGACATTGAGAACGCTTATCACTCCCTTCCCCCCTCGCGGGGGAAGGTGGCGCGCGGAGCGCGACGGATGGGGGTTGCCAGGATATGGCGTGGCAGGGTCGGGCAACCCCCGTCTCCAGCCGCTGGGGCTTTCCCCCCATCCGTCAGGCTCCGCCTGCCACCTTCCCCCGCAAGGGGGGAAGGGATGATCTACACACTCACCGCCTCCCGCCTGACCGTTACGCGAGGCGAGCGGGTCCTGTTCCGCGACCTCGACCTGCACGTCGTCGCCGGAGAGGCCGTCGCCCTGACCGGCGCCAACGGCTCAGGCAAGACCAGCCTGCTGCGCACCCTCGCCGGTTTCCTGCGCCCGGACGCGGGCGAGATCGCCTTCCACGACGCCGACGCCAACCCCATCGACCCCACCACCGCCCGCGCCCACGAGGTCCACCACCTCGGCCACCTCGACGCCCTCAAGGGCGCCCGCACCGCCGGCCAGGAACTGCGATTCCAGTCGCAATGGCTGGGCCACAGCCACGACGGCATCGCCCACGCCATCGACGCTCTGGGCCTGAAGCCCCTGCTCGACCTGGAGGTACGCAAACTCTCCGCCGGCCAGCGCCGCCGCCTGGCCATGGCCCGGCTGATCGGATCACCCCGCGCCCTGTGGCTGCTGGACGAACCCCTGAGCCCGCTGGACGCGCGCTGGCGCGAGGCCGTCGGCGCGGTCATGCAGCGGCACCTCGACACCGGCGGCCTGATCGTTGCCGCCGTTCACGATCCCCTGCCGATCCCGACCCGATCGCTCGATCTGGGAGCCGGGCGATGAACGCGGCCGCCGTCCTGTTCCGCCGCGAACTCTCCCTGGCCTGGGGCGGCGGTGGCGGGCCCCTCCTGGCCTGCGGTTTCTTCGCCTGCCTGACCGCCATCCTGCCGCTGGCGGCGGGCGGCGATCCGGCGGTGCTGACGCCGGTGGCCTCGGGTGTCGCCTGGCTGGCTCTGGCCCTGTCGTCCCTGCTGTCGCTGGAGCGCCTGTTCGAGCGCGATCTGGAAGATGGCGCGCTGGACCTGCTGGCCACCGGCCCCCTGCCGCTGGAGGCTGTCTTCGCCATCAAGGCCTCCAGCCAGTGGCTGGCGACCGGCCTTCCCCTCGCCCTGACCGCGCCGGTCGCGGCCCTGGCCCTGGGCCAGCCGCCCGACCTGCTGATCCTGACCGCCGTTTCCGCCCTGATCGGCGGGCTGGGGTTCGCCTTCACCGGGGCGCTCGGCGCGGCCCTGGCCCTAGGGTCCAGGCGGGGCGGCCTGCTGATCGCGGTGGTGGTCCTGCCGCTGTTCATCCCGCCGGTCGTGTTCGGGGCCGGGGCCTTGAGCCGCGCGGCGGACGGCGTCACCGCCCTGCCGGCCTTGGCGTTGCTGACCGCCTACGTCCTGTTCGCCTGTGCCGTCGCGCCGATCGCCGGGGCTGCGGCGATCCGCAACGCCCAGGGCTGAAAGGCCCGCCCGGCGAACCGGACGGGCCGTCAACCAACCGGGATCAGTGGCGACCGACCCCGCCCGTCAGGATATCGACATCCACATCGACCGCCGCATTGCCGCGACGATGGTTCCGGCCCCGACCGCCGACGTCCAGATCGACGTCCAGCAGCCCGCCTCGGGCGCGGTGCCCGCGACCGCTGTTGCTCCCGACGTCGGCATCGATATCGATCAGCGAACCGCCGCGGCGGTTGCCGTTCAGCACATCGGCGTCGACATCGATCAGGGCACCGCCCCGACGGTTGCCCGTCAGGACACCGGCGTCCAGATCGATCAGGCCCCGGCGCGAACCGAGTCCCAGATCGAGGTTGAGCAGGCCGCCGCGGGCCTGCGGGCGATCACCATAGCCTCCTCCTGATACAACCACGGGATGTGGCGGCCAGAAGGCTGCACGACTTGTACCACCTTTACGCGCTCTTGCCGCGACGACACAATCACAGCCTATCCCGCCATCGGCGCAAAGTCCCCGGGGATTATGCCGCGGCCTTCATCGCATCGGCATTGACCGCCGCATCGGCGATCGCCGTCAGGTCTTCGTCGGTCTGGGACTCTTCCTCCAGTGTCTGCTCCAGCATTTTCGCCGCATCATCCAGACCCAGCACATTGGCCCAGCGGCGCAGTGTGCCGTAGCGGGTGATCTCGTAATGCTCGACGGCCTGGGCCGCCGCCAGCAGGCCGGCGTCGAGCGCGGCCGTGTCCTTGTATTCCTCCATGATCTCCTCGCCCTCGGCCAGGATGCCCTCGATGGCGTCGCAAGTCTTGCCGCGCGGGGCCTTGCCGATGATCTCGAAGACCTGTTGCAGCCGTTCGATCTGTCCCTCGGTCTGGTCCTGATGCTTTTCGAAGGCCGCCCTCAGCTCCGGCGACCGGGCCGCCCGCGCCATCTTGGGCAGGGATTTGAGGATCTTTCGCTCGGCATAGTAAATGTCCTTCAGCGTGTCGTGGAACAGGATGTCCAGGGTCTTGTCGGCCATGATGGGGTTCCTTCCATGCGCGCCCGTCGCGCCACTGGATAAGCGCGCGGCGATCCCGTTGTTCCGCGCCGTCGCGGAATGATCACAGTAGAAATGGCAACGCTTTCAATGGTTAAGCTAGCCCACTTCAGCCCGACCTTGTCCGACTCCCGGCCTTGCGCCATAGCGCCCCGATGACCGACCTCCCCGCCTCCTCCCCCACCGGCCAGCTCGTCGGCCGGGTCATCGCCATGCCCGCCGACACCAATCCCGAGGGGGACATCTTCGGCGGCTGGCTCCTGGCCCAGATGGACCTGGCCGGCTCGACCCCCGCCTTCGACATCGCCCAGGGCCGTTGCGCCACCGTGGCCGTGGACGCCATGGTGTTTCACCAGCCGGTCTCGGTCGGGGACGAGGTGTCGCTGTATGCCGGAGTGGTCCGCGTCGGACGAACCTCGATCCGCGTCCATGTCGAGGCCTGGAAGCGGCCCCGCGCCCGGCATGACATCGTGCGGGTGACCGAGGGCGACTTCACCTATGTGGCCATCGACGCGGACCGCAAGCCGCGTCCGGTCCCGGTCCAGAGCCCGGAATCCTTGACCGGAAGCGGCGCGGAGCCTACCTGACGGCCATGGCCGTCAAGCGCATCCTGACCATCGACAACACCGCCGACCTGCAGGTTCTGAAGCAGGTCTCCAGGCCGGTCGAGACCGTCGATGCCGACGTGCGCGCCCTGATGGCCGACATGCTGGACACGATGTACGACGCGCCGGGCATTGGCCTGGCCGCGGTCCAGATCGGCGACCTGCGCCGCGTCGTGGTCATGGACCTGGGCGACGGCGAGCCCGAGCCGGACACCGAGGTCAAGGAGGGCGAGGAGCCCCCCCGCGTGCCCAACCCTCGCCATTTCGTGAACCCCGAGGTGCTGTGGGCGTCGGACGAGTTGTTCGCCTATGAGGAAGGCTGTCTGTCGATCCCGGAGTATTTCGACCAGGTCGAACGCCCGGCGCGCGTCCGCGTCGCCTATCTGGACCGCGAGGGCAAGCGGATCGAGGAAGAGATCGAGGGCCTGTACGCCGTCTGTTTCCAGCACGAGCTCGACCATCTGAACGGCGTGCTGTTCATCGACCATCTGTCGCGCCTGCGCCGCGACCGGGCCGTGGCCAAGGTCAGGAAATGCATGCGCAACCGGGAAGCCGCCTGATGGTCCGTCGCCGTTCCACCATCGTCGGCCCCGACGGCCGTCGCCGCCTGACCCGCTCCGAAAAGATCGGCATCGGCGGCCTGATCAGCCTGGCCGGCGTCGCGGTACTGGGCGTCGTGGCCGGGATCGTGATCGATCGGCTGCTGTCGTTCGACCATGCGCTGGACGCCGGCGGCGAATGGGACGAGGGCGGCGGGGTCGCGACCCGCTGGAACGACCCGGTCTAGGGTTTGGACCTAAATCACCGTAATTTCCGCTCATCCCGGCATTCGCCGGGATGAGCGGATTTTTAAGTGGCCTTAGAACGGCAACAGGTTGCGCTGGCGGCTGTAGGCCATGGTGCCGACATTGGCGCCCAGGCGCAGGCCCACGCCGGTGCGGACCGGGGCAAGGACGATGCCGTCCGCGCGCTGGTAGTTCACGCCCAGGCCGGCGACCAGATAGGCCGTGCCCTCCACGCCCGGATAGCGGCGATAGATCGCGTCCGGCGAATACAGGCCATAGACCAAGGTGAACACGCGGCTGGCGTTGCCACCGATGTCCCAGCCGATCGAGGTGCCCTGCCAGAACACCTCCTGGCTGGCGGACAGGTCCTTCATGTGCAGCGCGCCGCGGCCGTACCGCAGGCCGATGACGGCGGCCCCCGCCCCCTCCTCGCCCGCGATATAGGCGGTCGGCCGGTCGCCCTGGTCGGCGAAGATGCGTTCGATGGCACCGCCCATGGCCTCGGCGGCGATGCCCAGTTCACGCGATCCGGCGGCGACCAGTTCGTCGGCCGTATAGGCCTGGGCCGTCTGGTCCGAGCGGATCGGATAGTTGGGGTCCTGGGGCGGACGGGTGGCGCAGGCGGCCAGCCCGCCGGTGGCTGCGGCGGCGAGGCCGGTCTGGATCAGGTGGCGGCGGTGCATGGTCGGCCTCAAGGTCTCGAATCGCCCATCGACGCGGGCTTGGCCGCGAAGGTGCGCAGGCTTTGAGTCAGCCTTGCGGCGGCAAGGTTAACGGAACCTTGCCGAGGCCGATCAATGCTTGTCGGTCTTGGCCGCCAGCCAGTCCATCAGGGCCAGCAGGACGCCCGACAGCACGAAGGTCAGATGGATGACGATCAGCCACAGCAGCTGGGGTTCGTTAGGGGTCGCCCCGCCTCGCCGATCTCCATGAACCGCTTCAGCAGATGGATGCCGGAAATGGCCACGATCGAGGCGATCAGCTTCATCTTCAGGCCCGAGAAATCCACCGTCCCCATCCACGGCGGGCGGTCCGTGGTGTCCGCGATGTCCAGTTTGGACACGAAATTCTCATAGCCCGAGAACAGCACGATCAGCAGCAGATTGCCGGCCAGGCTGAGGTCGATCAGGGTCAGGACGACCAGGATCACATCCTCGGCATCCATCCCGGCGTCGCCCAGGATGAACATCTGCGGGGCGTAATAGATCAGCGCCTTGGCGAACACGACGACCAGCATGAACAGGGCCGCGATCAGGCCCAGATACATCGGGGCCATCAGCCAGCGCGAGGCGAACAGGGCCCGCTCGAACCGGGTCTCGATCAGCGGCTTCAGTCCCGTGGTCAGGCCCTCAGGATGGCACCGGTCTTGGCGGCGGCAGCGATGATCCTGGATGACAGGCCTTCGATCTCGGCCTCGGTCAAGGTGGCGTCGCGGGGCTGGATCACGACTTCCAGCGCGACCGACTTGGCCCCCTCGGCCACGCCCGGGCCGCGATAGACGTCGAACACCCGGACCTCGGTGATCAGGGCCTTGTCCGCCCCAGCCACGGCGCGGACCAGATCGCCGGCCGGCTTGCCGTCCTCGACCACGAAGGCGAAGTCGCGGGTCAGGGGCATCAGATTGGGCAGATCGGTGGGACCCCGCGTCTTGGACTTCAGGCCGCGCGGTTCGGGCACGGCGTCCAGCACGATCTCGAAGGCCAGCATCGGACCGTCGGCGTCCAGCGCCTTGAGCACACGCGGATGGACCGCGCCGAACTCGGCGATGACCGTCTTGGGGCCCAGCTGCAGCCGGGCCGAGCGGCCGGGATGCCAGATGTCGCGGTTCGATCCCTGGACCAGTTGCAGCGAGCCGACCGGGGCCCCGATCTGTTCCAGCAGGGCCATCAAGTCACCCTTGAGCCCGAACAGAGCGTCCTGTCCGCTCCCGCCCCAGTGCCGCGGGGCATGGGGCGCGACCAGGGCGGTGATGGTCGTGCGCTGACCATCCGGCTGATCCGACAGATAGATCGGGCCGATCTCGAACAGGGCGGCGTCGGCGTGGCCGCGCGCGGCGTTGCGGGCGGCGGCCTGGATCAGATTGGGCAGGGCCGAGGGGCGCATGCAGTCCAGGTCGGCGGCGATCGGGTTCTCCAGCACCAGCCGGTCGTCGCCCCCGCCGAACAAGGCCGCGATCGACTGTTTGGTGAACGACCAGGTGACGGCCTCGGCATAGCCCAGGGCGGCCAGGACCCGACGCGCCAACCGCACCCGGGCCTGGCGGGGGTTCAGGACGCCGCGCGACGACGCGCCCTGATCGGGCAAGACGGTGGACGGCAGGGCACCATATCCCTCGATGCGGGCGACCTCCTCGATCAGGTCGGCCGATCCCTCGACGTCGCGACGCCAGGACGGCGGGGTCACGGTCCAGGCCGGGCCGCGATCCAGAGTGAAACCCAAGGCGGACAGGATGTCGGCGATCCGGTCGTCGGTCAGGTCCAGACCGGTCAAGCGCTTCACCTGGACCGGGTCGAAGGCGAACGGGGCCGGGTTCGCCGGTGCGGTGCCGGCGACCACGATCTCGGACGGCTCGCCCCCGCACAGGTCCAGGATCAGGCGGGTCGCCAGTTCCAGCCCCGGCAAGACCGAGGCCGGATCGACGCCGCGCGCGAACCGGTACTGGGCGTCGGAGGTGATGCCCAGGACGCGCCCCGTCTGGGCCGTGGCGATCGGGTCGAACCAGGCGCTCTCGACGAAGACGTCGGTGGTGGTCTCGGTGCAGCCGGTGCTCTCGCCGCCCATCACACCGCCGAGGCCAACCGGCCGCTCGCCCGCGGCGTCGGCGATGACGCAGTCGGTGGCCCCCGCCGCATAGGTCTTGCCGTCCAGGGCGATCAGATGCTCGGGCTCGCCAGTATTGCGCGCCGCCTGACCGCCGCGCACGACGATCTCGCCGCCGACCAGTTTGGCGACGTCATAAACGTGAAGCGGCCGGGCCCGGTCATAGGCGACCAGATTGGTCACATCGACCAGCCGGTTGATCGAGCGCAGGCCGATCCCCTCCAGCCGCCGCTTCAGCCAGTCGGGCGACGGGCCGTTGGTGACGCCCCGGATCAGCCGCCCTGCGAACACAGGACACAGGTCGGGTGCCTCGATCCGCACCGTGATCGGCGAGGCGAAACCGCCGCGCACCGGCGCGATCTCATAGTCCTTGAACGTGCCAAGACCGGCGGCGGCCAGGTCGCGCGCGATGCCGGCCACGCCCAGCCAGTCGGGCCGGTTCGGCGTGACCTCGAAATCGATCATTGGCTGGACGGCGAAAACCTCGGCCGCCGGGGTGCCGACGGGGATGGCGCCCGGCAGGTCCAGGATACCGTCGCCGTCACCGGCCAGTTCCAGCTCGGCTGCCGAACACAGCATGCCGTTCGAGACCAAGCCCCGCACCGGCTTTTCGACCAGGGTCACGCCGAGCCCCGGCACGAACGCCCCGATCGGCGCATAGATCGTCGTCAGGCCGGCCCGCGCATTGGGGGCGCCACAGACGATCTCCTTCATCCCGTCGACGGTCTCGACCTGACAGACCCTCAGGCGGTCGGCATTGGGGTGTTGCACCGCCTCGACGATCCTTGCGACCGTGAACGGGGCCAGCGACACGGTCGGATCGGAGACATGCTCGACCTCCAGCCCGGCCATGGTCATGGCCTCGGCCACGGCGGCGGCGTCCGCCGTCGTGTCGAGATGGTTCTTCAGCCAGTCGAGGGTGAATTTCACGAGATCGGTCCCGAGGGGATGGCCAGGAACTGTTCGAGAATCTCCGGTGCTCCGGTGAAGCCGAGTCCAAAGAACTCACAGCCGATGAACCGGCAGTCCCGCACGGGAATGGAGCCGATGACCTTCGATCCCGCCGGGTACAGGATCATGTTTTTCATATCGCCCCGTGGATCGCCGAAATTCGTCTCCTCGAACGTCGTCCCGCTGGAGACCAGCATGATTCCGGGGCCCTGCAGCCGACACCGGCGGAACGTGCGTCCCTCGATCACGCCGACGCCGTTCTGGGCGACCGCGAGATAGAGTTCCGGCAGCGAGATATCGACGTCCTCGAAGACCTCGGCCCTCAGATCGGGAGCCGGGGTCACACGACGGTTGATGGGCGGCAAGATCATGTCAGCTCAGTCCAGAAGCGGCATTGGGGGCGGCGAAGGCCGAGAATCCGTAATGGGCCAGCCAGCGGGTGTCGGCGTCGAACATGGGGCGCAGGTCGGGGATGCCGTATTTCAGCATGGCCAAGCGATCCACGCCCATGCCGAAGGCGAAGCCTTGATACTCATCCGGGTCGATGCCGCAGTTCCTCAGCACATTGGGATGCACCATCCCGCAGCCCAGGATCTCCATCCAGCTCCCGCCCTGGTTCAGCTTCAGCTCGCCGCCCGAACGGTCGCAGCGGATGTCCATCTCGGCCGAAGGTTCGGTGAAGGGGAAGTGGTGGGGGCGGAAGCGGGCGTCCACGCCGTCCAGCTCGAAGAAGCGGGCGACGAAGGTTTCCAGGGTCCACTTCAGATGACCCATGTGGATGTCGCGGTCGATCACCAGCCCCTCGACCTGATGAAACATCGGGGTGTGGGTGGCGTCCGAGTCCTTTCGGAACGTCCGGCCCGGCGCGATGATGCGGATCGGCGGTTGTTGCGACATCATGATGCGGACCTGCACCGGGCTGGTGTGGGTGCGCAGCACCTTGCGCTCGCCGGTCTTGGGATCGGGCTTGAGGAAGAAGGTGTCGTGCATCTCCCGCGCCGGGTGTTTGGGCGGAAAGTTCAGCGCGGTGAAATTGTGGAAGTCGTCCTCAATGTCGGGGCCTTCGGCGACCGCGAAGCCCATCTCGGCGAACAGGGCGATCATCTCGTCCATCACCTGCATGGTCGGATGGACACTGCCCTTGCGACGCGGGCGGGCCGGCAGGGTCAGGTCGATGTGCTCGCTGAGCAGGCGCGCGTCCAGCTCGGCGGCCTCCAGCTCGGCCTTGCGCTCAGTAATCGCTTCGGACGCGCTATCACGCAGACCATTGAGGACCGGCCCGACGGACCGCTTGGCTTCGTTCGGCAGCGCGCCCATGCCTTTTAGTAGATTAGCAATCGCGCTTGATCGCCCCAAGGTTTCGACCCTCAGAGCTTCCAGCGCTCCAACCGTCGCAGCGGCTTCGATATGCGCCTGAAGGCCGTGAACTTGCGCCACCAGATTTTGCACAGACGCGGTGCCAAGAAGCTCCTGGTGTCGTCGAACTTCATCAAGATGCTTCAAGGCCTCTTGTAGCCATGATGGCCCGACCGCCAGTTCGCGTAACCGCTCGAGTTCCTGAGCCTCCCGAATGGCCCTGAGGGTGGCTGCGTCGATGCTTAAGGCGTCGTAGGGATTGTTTGGCATGGGCGTGGTCTAACGGTTGCTGTCGAAAGCAAAAAGCCCCCCGGGCTTTACCGGAGGGCTTTTGATCATTCGGTCGCCCGAAAAGCCTATTTCAACGCGTCGCGGACCTTGTCGGCGATGGCCTTGAAGCCGGTCTCGTCAGCCGCCATGGCCGCCAGGATCTTGCGGTCCAGGACGATGCCGGCCTTGTCCAGGCCGTGGATGAACTGGCTGTAGGTGAAACCTTCCACGCGGGCGGCGGCGTTGATGCGCTGGATCCACAGGGCGCGGAAATTGCGCTTCTTGGTGCGGCGGTCGCGATAGGCGTATTGCCCGGCGCGGTCCACGGCCGCCTTGGCGGTGCGGATGGTGTTCTTGCGGCGACCGGAGAAGCCCTTGGCCTGCTCCAGAACCTTCTTGTGACGGGCGTGGGAAACGACGCCCCTTTTGACGCGAGCCATGATGCTAGTCCCTTCGGGAGGTTCCTATCGTTCGCGCCGCGGGCGCTCACTGCTTGAGGAACCTATCTGTTCAAATTCGATGCGGTGAGGATGTCAGTGCTGCTGCGCCACGCTTACGCGTAGGGCATGTAGGACTTGATCTTCTTGGCGTCGGCGTCGGCCATGACCGAGGTGCCGCGGTTCTGGCGGATGTATTTGGAGTTGTGGCTGATCAAGCGGTGACGCTTGCCCGCAACCCCGGCCTTGACCTTGCCCGTCGCGGTGAATTTGAAGCGCTTCTTGGCGCCCGACTTCGTCTTCAGTTTCGGCATTTTCACTCTCTTTATGGGCTACCGTCCTTCGGACTACTTGAGCCCGCAGGAGTGATCGGTGGCGTGTGGTTCAAAAACCGCCAAGGCATGCCATTAGCCCGACGGTTCGTAGGCGAAGGCGGGGCTTGTATGGGAAAGCCGACAGAAACGCAAGGCGACGGGCTCGGCCGGTCTCGTCTCGCCACGGCCGGCATTCCCGCACATCGGCGTAGCGGTCAATAAATTGTTCAGATGGCGGATTGATCGACGGAAATCGGTCGCCAAATCTTCAAGAACGGCAAAGCTGGCGTTTAGAAATTGCCGTTACCGACGACACCGTCAGCGAGGGGTTCATGGCGCGTATCGGCGATCACATCGAGATTTCGGCGCCGGTCCTGCCCGACACCCATGGATCGGACGTATTCGACCGTTTTCAGGCCGAACCCAACACCCTGGCCATCGCCGTGGTCGATGCCGATGGTCGCCCGCTGGGCTTGGTCGAGCGCAACGCCTTCTGTCTCCAGATGGCCGCCGAATTCGGGCGGGCCCTGTATGCCCGACGCCCGATCTCGGCCCTGATGGACGACGCCCCGGTCGTGGTCGATGCCGCCATCGGCGCCGAGACCTTCTTTGGCACCCTGGACGCGACCGAACTGGGCGCGCTTCTGCGCGGCTTCATCGTGGTGCGTGACGGGCGCTATGTCGGCGTCGGTACCGCCCTGCAGGTGCTTCAGGCCGGCAGCGCCCTCTACAAGCGGCGCGCCGAGGAGATGGGTGAACTGGCCCGCAACCTGGCGGCCGCCGAGGCCGAGGCCCAGGCGTCGAGCCGCGCCAAGTCGGAGTTCCTGGCGGTCATGAGCCACGAGATCCGCACGCCGCTGAACGGGGTGCTGGGGGTCGCCGGCCTGCTGGACCGCAAGCTGGAACAGGACGAGCTCAAACCCTATGTCCGCACCATCCTGGATTCCGGCCAGTCACTGCTGCGTCTGCTGACCGACGCGCTGGACATGTCGCGCGCCTCGGCGGGCATGCTGACGCTGGAGGATGCGCCCGTTCATATCGACGCCCTGGCCGCCGACCTCGATGCCCTGTGGCGGCCGCGCGCCGAGGAGAAGGGGCTGAGGCTTCGCATCGTCTGCGACACCGAAGGCCACGACTGGGTCGTCGGCGACGCCATGCGGCTGAAGCAGCTGCTGAACAATCTGATTGGCAACGCCCTGAAATTCACGCCGTCGGGCGAGGTGGTCGCGACCCTGGCCAGTCGCTGGGACGACGGCCGGGTGCGGCTGGAGGCGACCGTCGACGACAGCGGTCCGGGCATTCCGGCCAGCGCGGCGGCGACCATATTCGAGCCGTTCAACACCGGGGCGGCGACGCGCGAGGGGGCCGGGGCCGGGCTGGGCCTGGCCATCTGCCGCCAGATTGTGGACCGGATGGGCGGCACGATCTCGGCCGGGGCCTCGCCCCAGGGCGGGGCGCGGTTCGGCTTTGTCCTGCGGCTGGTCTGCGCGGGGCCGGAGATGCGGCATGTCGAGGCCCCGATGGCCGAGCCGACGCCGCATGACACGCTGCATGTGCTGGTCGTGGACGACAATGCGACCAACCGATTCGTGGCCGGAAAGCTGCTGGAGCTGTTCGGCTGCAGCTGGGAGAGCGTGGAGGATGGGCGTCAGGCGGTCGATGCCGTGGCCTCGCGGCCGTTCGACCTGGTGCTGATGGACATCAAGATGCCGGTCATGGACGGAGTGGCGGCGACGCGAGCCATCCGGGCCCTGACTGGACCGATGCGCGCCATTCCGATCGTCGCCCTGACGGCCAACGCCGAGGAGAGCGACGAGGCCGAATATCTGGCCGCCGGAATGAACGGCGTGGCCCAGAAGCCGATCCAGCCGGATGTGCTTCTCGACGCCATCCGCCGGGCGATGGCGGAGGTGGAGGTCGCCGAGGCGGCGTGAGGCGGAATCTCCCTCCCCTTCAGGGGAGGGCGGTCGCGTAGCGACCGGGTGGGAAGGGCCCGGACGTCGGGGCCTTGACAAGGGCCGCCCCCACCCGGCCGCTTCCGTTATTTCGGTGCCAGGATCATGATCATCTGGCGGCCTTCCATGCGCGGGGCATATTCGACCTTGGCGATCTCGTCGAAGTCTTCCTGGACCTTGTTCAGCAGCTTCATGCCGAGCTCCGGGTGGGCCATCTCGCGGCCGCGGAAGCGCAGCGTCACCTTGACCTTGTCACCCTCGTCAAAGAAGCGGTGCATGGCCTTGGCCTTCACCTCATAGTCGTGGGTGTCGATGTTGGGCCGCAGCTTGATCTCTTTCAGCTCGACGACCTTCTGGCGCTTGCGGGCCTCGGCCTTCTTCTTCTGTTCCTGGAACCGGAACTTGCCGTAGTCGAGGATCTTGGCCACCGGCGGTTCGGAGGTGGACACGATCTGAACCAGGTCCAGCCCCGCTTCCTCGGCGGCCTCCAGCGCGGCGGAGGTCGGCATGACGCCCTGTTTCTCGCCGTTCTGGTCGATCAGCAGGACGCGCGGGGCGCGGATGTCTTGGTTCATGGGCGGCCCGTCCTTGACGGGCGGCTGGTTCATCGGACGGCGAATGGGCGTCGGTTCCTTGTGTGAGCGAAAGCAGTCTTCAATGTGCAGGGGAAAGCGCGCGGGCGTGTGCCGCGTTCCCCTCGCCGTCCCATATGCCCCTGAAACCGGCGATTATCAAGGCGAACCGGGGGCGGCATAGGCCGCGTGAAGGTCGAGCACCGCGTCGAAGACATGATCCACGATCAGGTCCTCGATCGGGGCGAACTGGCCGCGCGTCTCGTTGGAGGCGGCGGTGCGGGTGCGCGGACCCCAAGGGCCGTACAGCCACCATTCGGTCGGTCCGAACAGGCCCAGAGTCGGTTTGTCCAGCGCGGCCGAGACATGCATCAGGCCGGAATCGTTGCCGACGAACAGGGTCGCCCGATCGATCATGGCGGCCGAGGCCAGGATGTCGCCTTTGCCCACGGCATCGATGCCCCGCAGGCCGGCGGCCTGAAGGGCGGGCGTGGCGGGGGCCCGGTCGCCGGGCCCGCCGACGGGCATGAACCGCCAGCCGTCGAAGCGCGGCTCGGCCTTGAGCCGTTCGACCAGTGCACCCCAGCGGTCGGCGGGCCAGCTCTTGCCCGGCTGGTGGGCGATGGGTGCCAGTGCCAGGATCGGGCCGCAGGCGGTGGCCAGTTGCGGATCGATGACGGCGGCGGCCTCGGCGCGGGCCTGGGCGTCGAGGAAGATTTCGGGCTCCAGCGGGGTGTCGGAGCCCATCAGGCGCGAGACCATCTCGACCTTGCGCAGGCCGGTCTCCCAGGATCGGTTATAGATCACGCGCCGCTTGGTCGGCGTCACCCAGGCCAGGGCCGAGCCGCGGATGTCGACGATCAGGTCCCAGCGGGTACCGCGCACCTGTTTCCACAGGTCCAGCCAGTGTCCGGCGGCCTTCTTCTTGTCTAGAACGATGATGCGATCGACGCCGGGGGCGGCGCGGAAGAAGGGCGCGGGCGGGCGGCCGGCGGCGACGGTGATCCGGGCGCCCGGCAGGACACGACCGATCTCGCGAATCACGCCGGACGAGATCACGCAGTCGCCGATGCGGTTGGAGGTGACGAACAGGACCTGGGGAACGGGCACTTTGACCTTCGCGTGGTTGAGGGGGTTTCGCTATCAGTCGCCGAGCCTTTGCGCGAGAGGAGCCGCCGATGAACGACGCCGCCAATGACGACAAGATCCAGCGCCTGACCCGGCCGGACGGCGAGACGATCGCGTCCAAACAGGTCGAGGGGGACGGGCCGACGGTGCTGTGGATCGGGGGGTTCCGGTCGGACATGGAGGGGACCAAGGCCATGGCGCTGGACACGGCGGCGCGCGAACGGGGATGGCGGTTCCTGCGCTACGATCATTTCGCCCATGGGCGGTCGTCGGGCGACTGGAGGCAGGCCACGGTCGGGCGCTGGCGGGAGGATGCGATCGCGGTGATCGATGCGATCGAGGGGCCGGTGATCCCGGTCGGATCTTCGATGGGGGGATGGGTGGCGCTGCTGGCGGCGCAGGCCCGGCCCGAGGCCATGGCGGGGCTGGTGCTGATCAATCCGGCCCAGGATTTCACCGAGCGGCTGATGTGGCCGGGGCTGGCCGATCACGAACGGCAGGCGATCCTGCGGGACGGTGAGACGGTGGTCGTGGAGGCGGGGCTGGGGGATTATGTCCTGACGCGGCGGATGTTCGAGGAGGCGCGGGACTGGCTGTTGCTGGACGGGGCGGTCGGGATCGGGGCCTGCGTGCACATCCTTCAGGGCCGCGCCGATGAAACCGTGCCGTGGCGGCATGCCATGGCGCTGGTCGAGCGGCTGGAGGGCGGGGACGTACTGCTGGACCTGGTCGAGGGCGGGGATCACCGGTTGTCGAAGCCGGCGGATCTGGCGCGGATGATTCATGCGGTGGAGGCGATGCGCATGCGAGGGTGATGAAACCCGACGCGCATTGAGGGCTTACGCACGGTGGAAGAGCGTACGACGCCGAAAGAGTAGCATATGACGGATGACCATCTGGCCCTGATCCGACGATGGATCACGGCTTTTCACAAGATGCCGATCCTGGTCGAGCCGGAGCTGATGCGGATCGTGCTGGACCGGCTGGAGCCGCAGGAGACGACCCCGTGACGGACAAGAGTTTCAAGGCCGGTGACGCGGTGACGTGGGATCACAGCCAGGGCACGACGAAGGGCAAGGTGGTCAGGAAGGTCACCAGCCCGACCCAGATCAAGGGCCACAAGGTAGCTGCGTCCAAGGACAATCCCGAGTACATCGTCAAGAGCGACAAGACCGGGGCCAAGGCGGCGCACAAGCCGGGCGAGTTGCGCAAGGCCTGACAGGACACGGGGACATCCATGCATGCACGATTGATGACCGGGATCGCCCTGGTGGCGCTGGTCGGATTGATGGCCTGTGGGTCGGATGAGAAGGCGGCGTCCGGTGCGGCGCCCGTCGGCGGGCCGGACGCCGCCGCACCGGGGACGGCCCAGGCGGTCGGCGTCGCCGTTCGGCCCGAGGATCGAACGTTTCGCCAGTGGTACGCGTCCTGCGACAACGGCAAGGCCTGCGCGGCCTATACGGGCTCTGACAGCGGCGGCTTCCTGCTGGTGCGCCAGGCGGCGGGGCCGAAGGCGCGTCCCGAGATCCTGGTCGGCGCGTCGGCCTTCGCCGGGACCGATACGGTCGAGGGGATGCGGCTGACCATCGACGGCGAGGCCGTGACACTGGAGTCCGGGCCGAGCGACACCATGAGCCATGCGGTGCCCGCCGGTCAGGTGGCCGGCGTGCTGGAACAGTTGGCCGGAGCGCGCGCGATCCGGGTCGGGGTCGGCGAGACCCAGGCCGAGCTGCCGGTGGCGGGGGCCTCGGCCGCCTTCCTGTGGATCGACGAGCAACAGGGGCGGCTGGACACGACCACCGCCCTGATCCGGCGCGGATCGGGCGCGGCGTCCAGCGTGCCGGCCGCCCCTGCCCTGCCCCGTGTCGCGGCGGCCCCTGCGGTCGATCAGGGCAATCTGACGGGCACCAACAACCCGGGCGCACAGGGGGACGAGGCCGGTATCGCCCTGCCCGCCGCGATCGAGGCCCTGGCCGGAGTGCGGCAGTGCCGCGAGGACACCGCCTATAACGAATATCTGCAGAGGGCGGTGCTGGCCGGGCGACTGGCGGCGGACACCGAGCTGTGGGGCGTGCCGTGCGGCAGCGGGGCGTACAACGCCATGTACGATATCTATGTCTCGGGGCCCGACGGGGCGAACCCGAGGAAGGTCCGGTTCCCGAACTGGGCGGGAGAGACCCCTGAGCCCCAGGAAGGCGATATCGGCGGGGACGGCCTGGTCAATCCGATGTTCGACGCGCGGACCAACACGATCCGCCACTTTCCGAAGGCAAGGGGCATCGGGGATTGCGGGATCGACCAGGCCTGGGCCTGGACCGGGGACGGGTTCGTGCTGACCGAAGAGCGGTCGATGGGGAATTGCTGGGGCATGGTGCCCGACCTGTGGCCGCCGACCTGGCGGACGCGATGACCGGGCCCGCGCCGGACGATCCCGAAGTTCTGGTCATCGGGGCCGGGCCGGCCGGGCTGACGGCGGCGACCTATCTGGGGCGGTTCAGGCGGCAGGTACTGGTAGCCGACGGGGGGCCGCCGCGGGCCTGCTGGATCCCGGTCAGCCACAATATGCCGGGGTTTCCCAAGGGGATCACCGGCGAGGGCATCCTGGACCGGATGCGGGACCAGGCTCTGGAGTATGACGCGGTCATCGAGGCCGGGCGGGTCGAGAGCCTGAAGCGCGAGGGCGAGGGGTTCGTGGCGCGGCTGAACGGGCGCGAGGTACGGGTGCGGGCGGTGCTGCTGGCGACGGGGGTGGTGGACCACCATCCCGACCTGCCGGGGGTCGAGGATGCGGTGAAGCGGTCGCTGGTGCGCATCTGTCCGATCTGCGACGCCTATGAAGCCATCGACAAATGCGTGGCGATCATCGGCAAGGACGATCTGGGGGTACGCGAAGCGGCCTTCATGCGGACCTATACGGACCGGATCACCCTGATCCACATCGGCCCGCCCGAGGCGTTGACCGAACGGGCCGCGCTGGAGCGGCTGGGGATCACCCTGGTCGAGGGGTCGATCGAGGACGTGAAGCTGGAGCGGGACCGGGTGACGGCCCTATGCTGGGGCGGCGGGGTGCATGCGTTCGACATGGTCTATTCGGCCCTGGGGACGACGCCGAACGCGGAACTGGCCGAGACCTTATGGGCCGAGACGACCGAGGACGACCTCTTGCTGACGGATGCGCACCAGGGCACGCGCATCCCCGGCTTCTATGCGGCCGGGGACGTGGTCAAGGGGCTGAACCAGATCGCGGTGGCGACGTCGGACGCGGCCCTGGCCGCGACGGCGATCCATAACCGGCTGCGGGAGCAGGACGGCCAGACGGTCTGAGGCCCGTCCGGCCGGTGCGCGGTCAGGCGGACCAGCCACACGGAGCGTGGCGGTCCCAGGGCGTGACGACGCCGTCCGCGGGGCAGGGCCGGCACCGCGCCGATTTACGCGGCGCCGCGGCGCGGGCGGCGACCAGGGCGCCGATCCAGCCCCATCGGGTTTCCTTGTGCGTGTGGTGCATCTCTTCCATCTCGGCCTCCTCTGCCGGCGATTGTCGATGGAGGGAAAATGGGCTTGACAGCGTCCGGGCACAAACCAGATGAAGCCGGGTCATCATAAGGGGGCCTTATGTCGGATTCCCTGTCCGGCCTGCCGCTGGCGGCGATCCGTGTGGTAGACTGGCACTCGTTCATCGATCCCTCCTTGTGGCTTCGGACCCGATCGTCCCTGCAACCATCCGGATCAGTGAACAGCCGACGGCGACCCTGC